>Ga0315298_1000127_pt1 | contig 146612 bp, 150 predicted proteins | sample WHS_1_MG_FD_203077 | JGI IMG/M metagenome (GOLD analysis project Ga0315298, IMG submission 203077) | Extremophilic microbial mat communities from Washburn Hot Springs, YNP, Wyoming, USA - WHS_1_MG | ecosystem: Environmental > Aquatic > Thermal springs > Hot (42-90C) | place: USA: Wyoming...
GGAAAGTCGGAGTCGAATCTGATCAGGATCAAAGGAAGAATCATTGGAGCTGAAGGGAAGGCTCGCAGAATAATCGAGGAACTTACAGACACATACATATCTGTCTACGGCCACACCGTGGCAATAATCGGGACAGTAGATGACATAAAAGCCGCTAGAGAAGCGATCGAGACTTTAGCGCAAGGTAGCCAACATAAAACCGTTTACGATAGGTTACAGAAGAGAAGGACGAGGTTAAAACTTGAGAGGCTACAGCTTTGGGAGAGGAGGGAGAAAATTTGAAGGAAACATTTTCAGAGATATCGCCAAGCGACTTCTTCTACAGAAACAGGGACTTAGCGGGTTTTACAAACCCATCGAGAGCACTCTATTCAACAGTAAGGGAACTCGTCGAAAACTCCCTCGATGCATGTGAAATCGAGAGGATACCGCCGGAGATCTATACGAGGATAACACCGTTCGACCCTTCAGAAAACGAGGACCCACGAAAGTACCTTGTTAGAGTACAGGACAACGGACCTGGCGTGTCACCTGACTACATAGCAGAAGCTTTCGGCAAAGTGCTCTACGGGTCTAAATACAAGCTCAGGCAGTCAAGAGGGATGTTTGGTCTAGGAGGAACGATGGCAATACTTTATGGGCAGATAACTTCAAACAAACCTGTTAAAATACAGACCTCGACAGATGGGGTCAAAAAGTATTCCTTAACATTGATGATAGATATCGAAAAAAATAAGCCAATAATACTAGATAGAAAGGTTGAAGACGCGAGGGGGGTAAGAGGGACAGTAGTAGAAGTTGTGGTGGAGGGCGACTATTTCAGATCGTCCCAAAAAATACAAGAATATTTCAAGCAGACAGCACTTGTCGTCCCCTACGCCAACATAACCTTCGTCGACCCATTAGGGAGAATCTACACCTACCTTATGACCACTCAGGAAATGCCTCCACCGCCAAAGGAGACGCTACCACACCCCTACGGCATAGATGTTGAATTTATGAGGAGGATGATTAGACAAAGCAAGGAACCAACACTCTCAAAGTTCATGTCCAAAAGATTTCACCGCGTAGGGACGAAGATCGCTATCAAGTTCTTGCAGTTCGCGGGCTTGGATCCAAACAGAGACCCGAAGAGCCTAACAGACGAGGAAATAGTAAGCCTAGTTTCTTCTATGCACAGGTTTGAAGAATTTCTGCCACCGGACGCGAACTGCCTCTCACCACTTGGTGAAAAGATCTTCTCTGCAGGCATAATAAAAGAGCTTGCTCCAGAATTTTTCACAATAGTTGTTAGACCACCCTCCGCGTATTCAGGTTTCCCATTCATAGTTGAATTAGCTCTCGCCTATGGAGGGAGGCAATTAAACAAAGGGATAAAGTTGTATAGATACGCTAACCGAATCCCTTTACTATATGACGAGGCATCCGATGTCGCGTGGAAGGTCATCAACGAGGAGATCGATTGGAAGAGGTATAAGATACCTCTTGAAGCACCGATAGCTGTAGTTGTCAACATCAGTTCAACTAGAATACCTTATAAAACAGTGGGAAAAGAGTATTTAGCAGACAGGCCTGAGATAGAGAGAGAGCTTAAAAACGCTCTTAGGGAAACTTTGAGAAAGCTTTCAGCGTACCTTTCTAGAAGGACTTCAGAAGAACATGAGAAAAGGAAGATCAACCTGTATATGAAATACCTTCCTCTGATCGCCGGCTTCGCTAAAGAGCTTGCAGGGAGAAGTAAGCACCCTAACTATAAGAGATTACTTGAACAGAGCGGGGAGGAAGCGGTGGAGGAGGAAAAGGTAAATGGGAGTGGGGAGGTTGGGAAGGAGGAGAGGCAGAGGACCATTGAAGACTTCGCCAGTAGCTAGAAAGAAGGAAGTCCGCAAGCTCCTAACCGAGTTAGGGGCGAAGATTTACGACGACATAAATTCAGGGATCTTCCCTGAAATTTCTATGCCAAGTAGATCCGTGAGGAACATTGTGTACGACAAGGATTTAAAGCAATACGTGGTAGGACAGAACATCGTAAAGAGAAGCTCAAAGAACATAAAACACATAAGACCTTTCACTCAAACGATATGGCTGGCTTTCTTCGTTGAGAAACTACTAAGGGAGGGAAAGACCTCGACTCTAAGAGATGTCTACTATTCAGCCCAAGCTTTTAACATAGACTTTAAAGATCAAGCTGAATCAGATGAGATAATAACGGACCTAGAAGCATTACTACGCAAGGCTAGAGAGGACTATAACGTCTACCCTGAAGAGAGGAGTGCAATATATGGGGATTTAACAATAGAATACACCGTACCAGGCCACGAAGGAAAGCGGTTAAACCTGGTTTCACACCCAGATGGCTATTTGATAGGGCCCAGTTTGAGCACAGCAGAGCTGGTAAAGACCTCTGCTAAGGTCGTGTTCGCAGTAGAGAAAGGGGGACTTTTCACGAGGTTTGTAGAGAACAAGGTGCACGAGAAATATAAGGCACTTATTGTCGACACAGCAGGACAACCACCAAGGTCAACTAGATACTTTCTTAGAAGGCTGAACCAGGAACTTGGGTTACCAATATACGTCCTTACCGATGCAGACCCTTATGGGATGCACATCTTCATGGTTATAGCATCTGGGTCAGCTAACGCCGCACACTTAACGGAGTTAACGGTTCCAACTGCGAAATGGGTTGGGGTCACAGCCACTGATATAGAAACGTACAAGCTACCACACGTTAAACTAAAAGATGAGGACATAAAGAGGGCGTATGAGCTAAAAAACGATCCGAGATACAAGGATGCGATGTTCCAGAAAGAACTGGACATGTTCATAAAGAAGCAGAAGAAGGCTGAGCTTGAAGCCTTCTCCAAGTATTCTTTAGACTACATAGTTGACAAGTACCTTCCGGACAAACTAAAGGAGATCGACAAAAATTAGAAAAAGTTATATGGAGTACATTAAAGCTAGATTGAGTATGAGTGAACAGGCACAAGACACTAGACTAAACTTCGTGACAAAGATCCTAGGGTTAATTTTACTCTTAGTAGGAATATTTGTTGAATACATGACCCTAACGACGAGCCTATATCCAGCACTGTCATGGATGTTTCAGATCATTGCGATCATAATGATAGTGGTGGGGGCGCTGTCACTCATAGCAAAGATCACCTGAAACTACAAAGGTTAAATAATCAAACAGACGCCCTTCAAAAATGTGCCGCTGTAGCTTAACCCGGTAAAGCGGCTGGCTGTTAACCAGTCGAGTGGAGGTTCAAATCCTCCCAGCGGCGCCACCACAAACTTGCATCCAATGTTGTAATGCTCGATTTACGGTTGAACGCGTTTCTAACCGCTATAATAACGTCTCTTAAAATAGTTAATTCAATACTAGAGTTTACAGAGCGAACTCAAACCCCCGCACAAATTCCCAATGATCGTAGAGATTTTTAATAAGATATAGTAGCACGATTGACTAAAGATTGCTCTCCGTTGTTTGTTGGCCAGAGACTATATATATAACCGAGTCTCCGATGTACGTTGCATGATCAGCTATCCTTTCAAGATATCTTAGAATTAATATCTCTGAAATCGAGCACTTAACATCTTTATCTAATATTTGTGTAGCCTTCTTAAGTGCGCTTAGATATATTTTGTCAACGGAAGCATCCATTTCCCTAACCTTTTTTGCTATATCAACATCCTTTTCCACAAAGGCCTTGATACTCATCTTCACCATCTCTTTGGCATACGCTCCTGCCTCTTCAACGGCAACTTTATTGCATAAAGTTAGATCCCCAAAGATTCTTAGCACATGAGCTATATCGAAGGCGTACCGTCCGAACCTTGAAAAACCATACCCTATCTCCATGCAGGATTTCAGAAAGCGAACGTCGGACGCTACTGGCTGATACCTAGCGATTATTTCGACCGCCAACTCGTTTACCTCATCCTGCATTCTACGAATTTGTTGGGCGCGGATATATAGTTGGTCTGTCAAATCCTTCCCTTCACTATATGAATCGATAGCTAGAAAGACGGTTTCAGCGGAATAGTTAGCCATGTCGATGATCATGCGCTTAAGCCTTTCAAGACCGATGTCCATTAGTCTAACCATATCTACTCACCCTTAACCAAACTTACCTGTGATATATTTCTCTGTCAGTTCTTCTTTAGGAGTTCTGAAGATTTTAGCAGTTGCATCATACTCTATTAATTCTCCAAGATACAGGAAGGCCGTATAGTCTGATACTCTAGCTGCTTGTTGCATATTGTGCGTAACTATTACAATAGTATATTGCTCTTTTAAAGCTATAATCAACTGTTCAATCTTCGAAGTAGCGATAGGATCAAGAGCTGAACATGGTTCATCAAGTAGAATCACCTCAGGTTCAACGGCTAATGTCCTTGCAATACAAAGTCTTTGCTGCTGCCCTCCAGATAGACTCGCACCAGACTTATTCAAGTCGTTCTTGACCTCATCCCACAACCCTGACCGCTCTAGGCTCAGCTTTACAATTTCATCCAATTTCTTTTTATCTCTAATACCGTTTAACTTAAGACCAGCGGCAACATTATCGTAAACAGACATAGTAGGGAAAGGGTTCGGTTTTTGGAAGACCATACCAACTCTCCTCCTAACCGACACCGGGTCAACATTCTTGGAGTATATGTCAACTCCGTCAAGTAGCACTTTACCTGAGACCCTCGCAGAAGGGACGAGTTCGTGCATGCGGTTAAAGCATCGAATCAAGGTGGACTTACCACAGCCTGAAGGACCTATGATCGCCGTTACTTTGTTTGTTCTTATCTTTATCGAGACGTCCTTAATAACGTGCTTACTGCCAAACCATGCATTCAAATGCTCTGTTTCGATCTTGTACATACCCCACGCCTTTATTGGTTCAAGTGATTTAACATTTACAGACATTAATTTCCCATTTACCATCCATTTCACCTCCCAATTCCATACTTTCCCCTCGTAAAAAATCTCGCCCCAATGTTAAGAGCCAGAACTAGTGAGATCAAAACTAATGCGGCACCCCACCCTTGTTGATGAGAATAGTCGTATGGGAGCAAAGCTAAACGCCATATTCTAAGAGGAAGAGCGTCCATTGGTGCTGTAAACCCTGAAAAGAACCATTGACTTCCTAATATGGTCATTATTAACGGGGCTGTTTCTCCAGCGATTCTGGCTACAGAAAGCATTATACCTGTCACAATACCACTTTTAGCTGAACTTAAAACAACATTCATGGTCACCCTCCATCTTTTCACTCCTAAAGCCATTGCAGCTTCCCGGATAGTATTTGGAACCAGCTTAAGAGATTCTTCAGTAGTTCTTGTGATTATTGGCAGCATGATGATAGATAGTGCGATAGCGCCTGCGAGGGGAGAAAAGCTTCCTAAAGCTAACACAACAACAAGGTAGGCAAATATTCCTATCACTATCGATGGAAATTGCGCTAACACGTTATTTGATAACCTAACAAGCATTCCAAATTTGTTATCACCAAATTCTGCAAGATAAATCCCTGAAAAAACACCAAGTGGGATACCAATTACACACGTCAAACCGATTAGTATTAAAGTGCCTTGTATTGCATTTGCAATTCCACCTTCAGGTTGCCCAATTGCTCCAGGAGGTTGCGTGAGAAATTCTATGTTAACAGCGGGAATACCGTTCCTTATTACTTCGATTAATATGCTTCCCAATGGGATTATTGCAATGACTACGCAAAGTAGGCTCATGATGTAGGCAAGTTTATCCTTAAACTTCCTAATCGAATAGTTCTGCATTTACTCAACAGCCCCTCCTTTTACCTTTAAGACACGCATTACCAATAATTGGGCAATTATGTTGACTATCAAAGCAAAAAAGAATAAAATCAGTCCAACCCCAATTAAAGCTGATGGATGTAGAGACACAGGGTCAGCTTCATTAAACTCGTTTGCGATTAACGAAGCCATTGTTTGACCTCCTTTAAATAATGATGTAGGTAAAGCGGCTTCTCCAATAGTGTTTCCAATAACCATTGTTACCGCCATAGTTTCCCCAACAGCCCGTCCTAAACCTAAGATCGCAGCCCCAAATAGGCCCGAACGCGCATAACTTAGAACGCCTAATTTTATGACCTCCCACTTTGTCGCTCCAATACTATACACAGCTTCCCTTTGAGCATTGGGTACAGCCATCATAACTTCTCTAGACACAGACGCCACAGTTGGAATTATCATAATCGCTAAAATCATCCCACCTGTGAATATATCTAATCCATGTGGAGCGCCTTGGAAGATCGGTATGAAACCGAGATATGTTGATAGGGGGACTTCTATAAAGTCTCTAACCCAAAATCTGAATACGAAAATACCCCATAGCCCATAGATAACGCTTGGAACAGCTGCCAAAAGCTCGACTATAAATGACAACGAAGTTCTGATAAAGCTGGGTGCCATTTCAGATAGAAATATCGCTATACCCAAGCTTATTGGAACGCCGATAATTAAAGCTATGACAGATGTTACTAGCGTTCCTAAGATGTATGGTAGAACGCCGAATTCTTCGCTTCCAGCAACTGGGTTCCAATTCACCCCAGTTACAAAGTCTAAACTTAAAACTGGTAAAGAGCCCCTAAATAGCTCTATTATCATTAACGTTAAGATGAAAATGACAGAAGCAGATATGGCAGCTATTGAATATTTGAAAATATTGTCCCCTAACATTTACTCTCCACCCCTTTTAGAACCATAAACTCTATTACTGCCTTTTGAAAAAAAAATAAAATTAGAGTTACGATTTAGCCCTTTCACGTTCTGTCCTCCCATTAGCCTTTAAGAGCTTGACTGTTGAAGGTTATCGACCTTATTGTTTCTTCGTTAAGAGAAATGACAGACTCCGGTAATGGCACATAGTCTAGGTTTGTTGCGTAAGACTGGCCTTCGTGGACAGCCCACCAGAGGAAGTCTACTAATGTTTGAGCCTTGTCTTTGTTCATCGCGGGTAATACTGAGAGTTCCTTGTAGACAAGTATATAGCTGAAGCTTACTATTGGATAGCTATCTGCGCCGGGCGCATTCAAAAGGCTAACATTTGACCAACTTTCATCGCCTTTAGGTAGACCTGAAGCAACCGATGTCACAGCAGCACTTGTCGATTCAAGCGTAGGTTCTACAAAGTTACCATCTTTATTTTGAAGAAAGGCGTAAGCCATTTTATTCTGTATGGCATATGCTAATTCAACATATCCAATTGTATATGGCGTTCCTCTAACTAAACCTGCTACCCCCTCGTTTCCTGCTGACCCAAGTCCAGTTGGCCATTGTACTGCTGTCCCCTGCCCAACCTTCGCCTTCCACTCTGAGCTAACTATTGAGAGATAGCTTGTGAATACAAAGGTCGTACCAGAACCGTCAGACCTATGGACTACAAGAATGTCTTTGTCAGGAAGTTGAAGACCGGGATTAAGGCTTTTTATTGCTTGATCATCCCATCTTTTGATATTCCCTAGAAATATGTCAGCTACGACCTGGCCGGTCATCTTTAAACCTTTAGGTACCTCCGGTATGTTATAGGTGATTACAATACAACCAATTGTAATCGGTATATGAAGTGTGTTAGGCGCTGCACTCCTTTGTGCCTCAGTTAGTGGAGCGTCAGACGCTCCAAAATCTATCGTTTTATTCGTATGTTGTCTTATCCCTCCACCGCTTCCTATTGATTGATAGTTGATTTGTACATTAGGATATAATTTGTTATATTGAACCATCATTGTTGAGAGAAGTGGGTAGGGAAACGAAGCGCCTGCGCCGTTTAGGGATATCGTTGAAGGTGTGGTAGTAGTGGTTGGCGTAGAGAGACTATTATTAAGCATGTAAATTCCAATAACACTTGTAATGATGATTGCAACTATAATAACCATAGTCAAACGAGAGAGAGCTTTCTTATCTGCTCTAAAGTTTGAATGTCTTGGCATATTCCCATCTTTGACAGTATTTTTCTAAAATATATATTGATATCACAATGGAAACATATATATGGGAATATAAAATATGGTTATATATTGTAGAAAGATGGTGTTAAAATGACTAAGAGTAATCATCAAGAAGTTCGAAAGATCCAATTTTCTGGTAAATCGTCTTACATGCTGGCCCTCCCTAAAAAGTGGGTAGAGGAGATGGGACTTCATCCAGGTGATCAAGTCATAGTGTCAAAACAACCTGGTAATTCACTAGTAATAACGACCAGAAAGGACGATTTGCCTGTTGTTAAAAACGAGGCTGTAATCAGAGTCGTACAGGGGGAAAGCTTGAGCACGCTCATTAGAAAGATCATATCCGCATATCTACTTGGGTATAATTTGATTCAAATAACGACTTCAAGTGGGATGTTAACTTCAACTCAAAAAACTGGCATAAAGGATTTGGTGCGGACAAGACTTGTTGGAGCGGAGGTGATAGCTGATTCAGCTCAAGAAATAACAATACAAGTATTAGTCAGCTTCTTCGAATTAAGTATAGAAAACGCTTTGCGAAGGATGATTCTGATATCTTCGTCGATGCATAGAGACGCTATGGCGGCACTTGAAAAACTTGACTTTGACCTTGCTGAAGGTGTGATCAAAACAGATGATGAGGTAGATAGGTTCAATCTTTATGTTGTACGTCAACTGAAGATGGCTATTCAAAGAGACCGTATCCTGCAAGAGATAGGATTAACTTCAGCTAGAGATTGTTTAGGGTATAGGCTTATAGTTAAAAGTGTAGAAAGAGTAGCAGATCACGCAAGCAAAATAGCTCAAGAGGTTATAGCAATCAAATCGCCTTTGGATACTAGACTATATTCTGAACTAAAAGGGCTTAGCGACTTTTCTTTAAAGGTCTTTGAGGAATCTGGTATTGCACTTTTCAAACGTGACTACAACATGGCTGATCAAGTAGTGGAAAAATCAAAGTTGTTAAATGGGTTGGAGAAGAGTTTTATAGAAAGATTGGAAAAGGAGAGGACAAAAGAGGTTTTACATACAATACGCCCCATAATCGAAGGAATAAGGAGAACAGCTGAGCTGGCCAGCGACATCGCTGAAGTTGTTCTGAATATGACAGCTCAAAAAGTGATTATAACGCGCTAGAGAAAAAAGTAACTTGCATCAAGCTAGAAACGTGTAGTAAGAGTCTATAAACAATTCACGGAAGCAGCTGTAGAAATTGGAATTTATAGAACATAACCTATTCCTAAGCTGTCGAACAGTCCTCCATATAGTTTCTTACAGTAGTGGTTCCATTTCTTCTAATAATTGTTTGAACGCATTTTTACCGGTTTCCGTCCTAAACCAACTTTTAGATTCTAATTCGTACCTTTTTATGATAGACTTGACATTAGAGTCCAGGAAGAGCCTTCTTGACCGCTCTAAACCTGCTACTCCAAATCTGTCAAGTCTATCTGCCTCCATCAAGATCACTTCTTCCTTTCCATCGACCATTTCTGGTAAATCATGTATCGAGATAATATAGACAATTCTTCGGACTTTATCTGGAGGGTAGTTTAGGCTCTGAAGTATCTTCTTCGCTTCCTTCGAACCGTGCTCAAGATGGCCTCTAAAATATGCCCTCAAATTTTCTGCTGAACTAAGATTTTTATTTCTTATTTCTTCGGGAAGTGAGAAATGCCAGCCAATATCGTGTAGATAGGCAGCGGGTAAAAGTATGTCTCTGTCCCCTCCTTCCCGTTCCATAATGTACTTCACCCACTCCACTGTCCTTAACGTATGCTCCCAGTCTCCTGGTCTCGAATCCGTAAGGTACTCTCTGCAGATCTCCTTCAGCTTTTGCTCCAATTCTGTTGTAAAGACGCCTTCCTTGGCGTTGACCACCAAGATTATTTCTTCCTCTAGCTACAGACGTATATTTATATTGAATAAAAAGTTAACAGAATAAGCAGATTAAATGGAAAACTAAAAGAAATATTGTAATGACCCCAAATTAAAAAGTAGTAATTGGTTGATAATATTAGAACGCTTATTTCATGGAGCAACCTCCTAACGCACATTTAAATATTCTACCTATCCAAAGCAGTTGATGGCAACAAAAAGGCTACTAATAGTTTTGGTCGTTATTTCAATAGCAATCTTGTCGATAACTAGTTATTCAGCCTATTTAACTTTCTTCCAAACAGTAACTAAACCTCCTGTGACGATCAATGCATATTGGCTAAAGACGAACATCACATTAGGGGAATCAGTTACTTTCGTGGTCAAGGCAGCAAATAGCAATTTCGTGGTACAAATATGGAAGGAAAACGTGTCACATCAAAATGAACTTGTCGCTCAATACCAAGGTTCAGGTATACTATCACAAAGTTTTACTCCTTCAGAGCGTTCAACATATTACATAAAGGTTATGCTCCCTGATGGGACAAGATGGGAACAACAAGTAGAGTACAGATTGAGGGCAAACTGACGTTTTACTAGAAAATGCCATCTAAACTACGATGGACTTGAAGAGCTTATCGATGGGCCCAGTGGGATTTGAACCCACGGCTGACCGGTGTCTCAAGACGCCTTCCTTTATGAGCCGGTCACTCTGACCATGCTGAGTTATGGGCCCTTGTTCGAGCAATGCATGATGTAAAGAAGTTTAAAAATATTTGCTTTGTTAATATGACCTGGTTAAGTTCTCAAAAGAGAGATATAACGAAGCTTATTAAATCCTGTACGAAGAACAGGTAGTAGAGAATGCCGACGTAGAAGCCAATTAAGTACGCCACGGCTTCTAAATCACCAGCACCTGAGCGTACGTGCATTCTAAATGGGCAACCGTCGCTATAGGTTGAGAGTAAACCTAGACCAAACCCCCCTATTAAAGCAAGAATAAGTATGGAGTGAGGGGGGAGGCCGGTCTTAATTATAAGGGGGAACGTCTGGAAAGACTGTGGGATCAGAAGTGAAAAGATAGTGAACCCCAATGTCCCCCCTAAGATTAGACCAAACAGGCCCTTGAGTAGATCCGTGTTTCTGAAGGCGATGAAGTTTCTTATTGCAGCCATGGTACAAAATCTTGACCTCTGACCTAAATAACCTACTATAATTCCAATCAACATAGAAGAAATAACTATGGTGATCAAAGCACACCCCTCCTCATAACGTAGATGGCTAACCCGATTCCAATGATATACCCAAAAAGCCCGATAAACCCTATAGCGTCTCCATAAGTGGACATTAAAAGTAATCTCACCGGACAAGCACCTACTATTAAGCCAAAGTTGATAACGATGAAGCCGAACATTGCAAAGGTAAGGAAGTTACCTTTAGAATAATAGGTTAACTTAAAGTCTTTATGGATTATTGAAGCTAATGTGGAGCCCAAAAGAACTCCAAAAGAAGTCAGCAAGGGTATGAAGTAGATCGCTGATGAAGGGTCTGTGACGATCGCTAGAACCCATTTAATAAAGTCTCTAGGATGCCCAACCATGCAGAACGCATAAGCGTTGATCCAAGTATAACCGAGAAAGGCTTGGGCGATGACAACAAGGAACCCTATCGTCAAACCTACGTAGAAGGGTGAAAATTTCATAGAATGTTCAAACAGTCTATTACTATTTAAATTTAAGCAGAAGGCCTACATTAAACATATTTATTAAACTTCCTTAGAAAAGGGTTGGGATGGAGAAGGGTTTAATCATTTTCGAGCATACCAAAGACGCTTTTGGAGCTGAAACAATACTCAAAAAGAATGGTTTCAAAATTAAGACTGTAATACCGCCTAAGGAACTTGTTCGAGGATGTGATATCGCAATTGAGATAGACCTAAATGAGAGAGCAGCGGTAGAAAGGATTCTAGAAAGATCTGAAATAAAGTACGTGAAGATTATTAATTCGGAGGAGACCGAGAGGCATCCTTTAGAATTAGTTAAAACTGTCGACTTTGGTGATACAATAATGTTCAGATGCGCTGCAATGAAGTTAACGATAAGTAAGGGGGACGGTGTGATAGTAAATATTTCAGGTGGAGGGTGCCCAGATGTTCCCTACCTTTTCAAAGAATTAGTTGGAAAAAATATAACCCAATCAAAGTCCCCTCGTGAAATTGGCTACTCCTTATGTAGCCATAGCTTAGATCAAGCTTTTAACGAGGCTAAGAAATATTATGAAAACAATAGTCGTAGGTACAATTCCAATTAAAGACTTCCTATACGCCTTTGAGACACCTTCCTTTGATGGAAGGGATTTGGTCTTTAATAAAGGTAGAGTTCCTTGCACGATGGGGACATCTGCAACCTATACAGCTACGATGATCACAATGAGAGAAATGGAATGTGAGGAAAAACCTTTGCTTATGACTTCAGGGGACATTGGAAAGGCAGATGGCAGCATAGTTTTATATGAAAATTTAATAGAAAATGTCGATAGAGTAGACGCTGGCATTCTCGTACTACATTATATAATGCCGATAATAACTCTGATGAAGAAATTTGCAGATAAAATTAGAAAGATGCCAAAGAAACCCTTTCTTATAGCGGATGCAGGTGCCATGTATGCAGTTAAAGCTGCTAATGTAGGTGGATTGTTTGATGTGTTGACACCGGATCCAGGAGAAATGGCCTTTCTAGCGGACCCGAAAGCCATTCACCCTACATACATGGAAAGGCACTTATTTGAAATTGACACAGCAGATGTTCCTAAGCTGGTAGAGCAAGCATACCAATATGTAAGCATGCCTAACATATTGATCATTAAGGGACAGAAGGACTACATCATTCATCGAGGAAGAATTGTTAACATCGTAGAAGAACCTGTTGTCCCAACACTTGAACCAATAGGTGGCACTGGTGATACTTTGACTGGAATTATGACAGGGCTAATTGCAGGAGGAATGCCCCCATTAGAGGCAGCAGTTAATGCCGCAAAGGTCAACAGAGTTGCAGGGCTACTGGCAAACCCAACCCCTAGGACAAAGGTTTATGAAATAATTGGTAAAATACCAGTAGCCATACATGAAGTTCTCAATAAAGGCCTATAATATTTATATGCTCCGACCGGGATTTGAACCCGGGATCTACGGCTCGAAAGGCCGACATGCTTGACCGGACTACACCATCGGAGCACGTTTATTTGTGGAGTTTTTGATACATTTATAATGTTTTTGTTTTTTAATGCTTAAGAATAAAGGTGAGGGGGACTCATATCATATTAGATTAAATGGATGTATTAGTGACATGATAAGAGTCGTAGCAATGGGTTTTCAACACTTTGAAAAGGTACTTTAAATGCTTCCCTTCAATTTTAACCTTTGGTTCGTGAAAGATGAACTTAGAGTCTTCTGGTATGATAAAACTCTTTAATCCTCTAAGGTTCCTTGGGAAGGGGCGCTCTAGTAAAGCATCTATCTGTTCGATAAAGGTTTCAGTTGAGATCTTCCCTCTAAATATTGGCCTAATGCTAGGTTTGACGATCGAGCCAAAAACGTCTTTAATGGCCAAAAAGTTAAAGTTAGCTTCGATATAGCTTGGCATTATCAGTTTGGCCAAAGTTTTTAGAACCAGCAGTTCGTCATCTAATAAGCATAGTTTATTCTCCCTTCTGTTAGCCAACCAGATCGATTTAGGGCATTCAAATCTAGTTTTAAGAAAAATGTCGAGATAGCCTTTGTGAGAGGAACACTTGAAGTAATTGTTTTCAAAGTTTTCAGGCAATTTTGTTGGAAAACCTCTTAGAATCCTCTCATGATAAGGCATGGCTTTAAGGAAATTGATGATTAGAGGTTCTATTTCGAACGTCGAAAATATTATCCCGTTACTATAGACCTTCACATAGTTCGTCTGACCACTGCAGTGAATGGCTACACTATGGGGTGGCAGGTCTTCATTATCGTTTAGAAGCCATTCTCTTGCCTTTGCACCTGTGAATTTAGTTCTTAACCCGACTTTTAAAAGGGAGACCTTAGAACCGGCCTTGGTGAACTCTTGAATTATCTCATAAAATTGGTTTTTAGATAACATGGGAATTGAGTATAAAATCAAGTCAGAACCCCTTTCTCTACTCCTTACCATGGAATGTACCTTGAAGTAGCCGTCCAAACCTTGAATTAAAGTGGACTCTTTGTTATAAAAGGATACGCCTTACTTTATACAGATCTTACAGTTAGAGGGTGCACCACCTATGCTTTTATGAATCTTGCAAAGCATACCTTTGCGCTTCATCTCATTACATAATGCGCAAAAATACTCCATTGTCTTTGCCGAAGACGAATCAGTGATTTCGTCGACAAAGGAGTGTGCGTATTGGTCTATAATATCAAAGTCAAATGAAGACGTAAACTTTTTGCTAAACCCTCTTTTCTGCCCAATGTATAAACTGACAGTAGCTTGTGAGATGTTCAAAAGCTCTGCTACCTCAACTTGCGTTAAACCATGTTCCTTTATCAAAATATTTACAATTCTAGATCTAAAAATGGGTAATAGATACTTAGAAGAAATTTCACAAATTGGGTGCATTTTATCAAATGTAAATAAACGTAGATATCGGATATAAACATTTTCTAATACGCTATCCAACTTTAGTAAGAGGAATTTAGGTACTGCATCAGAAATAGGGAACCTATAAGTCAAAAACAATTCTACCATTAGATAGACAAAAGAATTTTAGAAGACGCGAAATTTTTATATTTAACAATAAAGTGAGCGGGGACCATGAGTGACGAAGAACTCTCTAAAATACTAAAAAGGAAGTATGAAAGCTTTGTTAGCCAAAGCCAGTACAGAGACGCTGAAGACCATAAGCTATACCATCTTGACGATGAGAAATTTGATTCCTTCTTACAAGAAAGAGGGAACGTGATCGTGGATTTCTTCGCTGATTGGTGTGGTCCTTGCAAGATAATGGCACCAACATTTGAAGCGCTAGCAAAGGAAGTGGCTTCGATAGCTTTCGCAAAAGTGAATGTAGATGAGAATCCGGTAACATCTGAGAAATATTATATTATGGGTGTGCCCACAATACTTTACTTTAAAGATGGCAGACTTGCGGATAAGACGGTAGGGGTAATCACAAGGGACGCGTTCAGAAAGAAGATAAAAGAAGTTTATGGCGTGTGAAGCACAGCCAAATTTACTGCCCTGAGCTTTTAGATGCAAGTGGAGGAGTATCTAAACCAAGTATTTGAAGCGGTTCTCTGACGACTTCGATATTGATCCCTCTTTCCCTTACCAAGTGAACCATCTGAACGCATAGCTCAAGTGCTTTATTAGTGTCCATATTTTTTGATAAAGATTTAATCAGCATTTTTTTAAGAATGGAAACGTCTTCAGAAGGTGGTAGATAGCTGCCTTTGCATTTGTCTAGCTCTAACTTTAGAGCTTTTATCATGTTATCATATTTAATTAGATCGTCTTCTTTGAAGTTAACAGCTACTTCTCTGTTTGTTGAGAGGAAATACGCTCTGATAGATGAAGGATTGAACCTTTTGAGAAGATCGTCGACGTAGATTACATTACCTTCCGACTTTGACATTTTCTTTCCTTCAATTAATAATATGCATGTGTGAACCCAATATGGGACGTATGGATTAACTTCTTCTACAGCTCTACCTAAACATTCAATAAAGTCATGATGAGGGTATACTAACTCTACGGCACCTCCATGGAGATCGTGAGGCCCATTAAAGACGGTGTTAGCTATAACAACATCTTGTAGATGCCACCCTGGTCGGCCAAAACTCCAAGGGGAGGGCCAGTTGGGAGATCGATCGGATTTGTACCATAAGAGGAAGTCCAACGGCCCCCTTTTCCCCTTATAGGAGTCGAGCCTCAAATCTAGTAGAACTTCTCTGCTCAAGCCTGATACCGGGCCTTGATCACTTAACTTATCAAATTCGATGAAAACATTTCCGTTGAGTTCATAAGCGAGATTTTTTGAAATCAGAGATCTAACTATTTTAATACAGTGCTCGATGTTTTCAGAGGCACGTGGATAATTGGTAGGTGTCTTTATGTTCAAGTCGTTTAATGTGTTGAGGGTAAGTGCGCAGAACTTGTTTGACACAACCTCGAACGACACACCTTCTTTCCTAGCTTTGTTAAAGACGTCTTCGTCAACATCCGTAAAGTTCATGCTGAAGCTAACTTTGTACCCAGAATACTTTAGAAAACGCGCGAGTACGTCAAAAAATATAAATGTTCTCACATGGCCTAAGTGAAGCCCATCATATAGGGTTGGGCCACATACCTGAATAAGAAAGTGGTTATATAGTCTAGGCTTGAGCTCGACTAACGACCTTTTATTTGTTACAAATATATTCATGAACATCAAAACTTAAATTCTTGACGATATTTAAATCATGCGTGGCTTATGAGCGAAAAAGGAAAAAAGTGTTACGGAGACTATGTACCTTGGGTTAGAAGACTAAAGCTGGAGGAATTAGAAAAGAGGGTTCTGTCCATCGGGCAGGACGAAGGGGTTAAGCTGAATGTGCAAACGATGAACGGGAAGACGGCAAAAATCTTCGTAAATAAGACGGGCCAAGAACATACTATTACGATAGTTAGCGATAATTCTAGAGAAGAAACCTTCGTTTATGACAGTGGTCGTAAAGCTTACGATGCCCTCAAAAGGATGGTGAAGACGATAAACGAAGCTTTCTTATACTAGGCTCGGAACTTCATTTAAGGGTTTGACGGTTTCAATAGAACAGTGCCTTTGTAACTTTATGTATTTCTGAGTCAAGAGCCTTCATTTTAGATGTAGCATCTTCTATGCTTACTGGTATAACCTGTGTACCTTTTAGGGCGACCATCAACCCGAATCTTCCTTCTTTGATCAGATCTACAGCAGCTAAACCAAAGCGACTTGAGAGCACGCGATCGAACGCTGTAGGTGGTCCTCCTCTTATAGTGTGACCAAGAGACACATATCTTATTTCGCAAGCTATGCGTTTCTTTATTTCATCCATTAGAAACTGCCCGATGCCACCAAGCCTGACGTGGCCAAAATCGTCTACTTTGTTATCATAAATCGACACGCCAGCTTCATTCTTTAAAATAGCGCCCTCTGCTACAACTATAAGGGTGGCTTTCTCTCCTTTATCAAGCCTCTTCTTTAGAAAAGAAACAACTTCGTCTATACGAATAGGTTCTTCAGGAACCAGTATTAAATTAGCTCCTGCTGCGATCCCCGCGTACGCTGCCACCCATCCAGCGTAACGACCCATTACTTCAACAACCATAACACGGTCGTGGGATTCCCCTGTAGTCATTATATTATCTAAAGCGTGCATCGCCTCGTTTACCGCTGAATCGAAGCCAAATGTGAAATCTGTCTCAGACAGGTCATTATCCATTGTTTTAGGGACGCCTACTACTTTTAACCCCATTTTGGAGAGCTTCGCGGCTACACCTAGTGTGTCGTCCCCACCAATCGCAACAATCGCGTCCAATCCAAGCTCTCTTGCATTCTTAATTATAGTTTCAGGCCCATCAGGGTACTTGAATGGGTTTGTTCTAGAGGTCTTCAAAATTGTGCCCCCAGTTCTTTGGATATGGGCTACATCCTTGAACCTAAGATTTATGGTATCAAGTTTTAGGAGACCTGCCCAACCATACCTTATACCAACTACTTCCCAACCGTATTCTTCAGCACGTTTAACTACAGCCCGTATAACGGCATTTAGCCCTGCACAGTCACCCCCACCAGTGAGTACTCCGATCTTCAATTTACAATCGCACCTATTCTTTTACGATCTTAATTGCTTCCTCAAGACCCTTCCTTTCTATTATTAAGGCTCGTAACGCACGACTCATTTTAAGAGGGTCTGCATGTTGCCAAACATTCCTTCCCACGGCAAGCCCCACACCTCCAGCTTCTAAGACGCCATTAACTTGGCTTAGAAACGATTCGTCTGTTGGAGCCTTGGGACCCCCTGACATTAGGACCTTGGCTTTCCCCGCCGCCTTAACAGCCCAATTAAAAGAGACCGGGTCGCCGGTATATTTTATCTTAACAGCATCTGCACCAAGTTCCAACCCTATTCTTGCGGCGTAGGCAACTATGTCCCTTGATGTGTCATCCTTCACAGCCTCTCCTCTTGGATACACCCACATAATAACAGCTAAATCGAACTTCCTAGCCTCTTCTTGCACTTTACCAAATTCTTGAAACATTATACTTTCATGGATACTTCCAGGGTAAATCGTATAACCAACTGCTTTAGCACCTAAGCTTACTGCATATTCTACAGAACAGTTCTGTCGTGAGATTGGGTCGCCTTTGACTATGTTTGTTTTCCCATTAACTTTTAGGATCAGTGGTACCTTTCCATTATAATACTTTTCTGCTAGTCCTTTTTGGAAGACTATGCCGTTGAATCTCCCTTTTTCTGCAATTTCCATGATGACGTTTGGGTCAACGTTTTTTGGGGAGAAGTCTGTTGGTCCATGCTCTATTCCTTGGTCGTATGCGAGTATCATCGCTCTCCCATTTTCAAGAAATCTATCGAAAGCCATGATCAATCAATTTAAGGGGACAAAAGATGTTAATTAACTTTACCTCTTAGATCAGTTACTTTTTGAATATCAACACACTTTCAAGAGCAATGCCTATTTTATTTCTATTATGATCTGTAACTGTCCTTTTATTAACATATATGATCCTTTCTACTTTGAAACCAACGTCTTGTGCAAATCCTGCTAGGATGGTGTGAACAGGTACAATTTGATCTGGAAACACACCTTCACCAACAACCATAGCGACCTTTCCATTGTCCTTTAGAACTCTATATTGTTCTTGCAAAGCTACTTTCATATCTTTAAAGTACGCCTTAGCTACAGGTGGAACGCTTAAGTTTGTAAGATCGTTATACTTGTCTTCCACACGTAACCCGATATAGGAGTGAATACTTTCTTCCTTTGAGTCTTCAAAGAATAATTCATTTTCAATCTTATACACCTTCATATAGTCTATTATGTTTAAGTATGGTGGCGAAGTTATCACTGCATCAAAAGTTGAATCTTCGAGAAAGTTAAGGTTTCTTGCGTCCCCGTGAAAAACTTTTACTTGAGCTGATGTAGAGCCAAACCTCTTAAGATCGTTTATCATCTTTTTTATAGTTCTTTTCAGCATAGGCTTAAATGGAGGGGTATTTTTAACCCTATGTATCTTTATGACCGCTCCATCTTTATAAGCAAAAGATATTTTTTCTGAAGCGACGATTAGAGCTAATGTGAAAAAGTTACGGATCACCGGATCTTCAATCTGCTTTACAACACTCCTGAAGAATAGAATATCCTCTTGAGCGTATTTTGTAAAAGCGTGTTTTACAAGAGGACTTAATCTTCTGATATCAGGTGCAATAAACTTCTGTGCAAATATATTCCTTGACGTCTCTTTTAGTTTTTCAATATCATAATTCATAGTTTTAACTTGGGAAAGAAATACACAAAGAGGCATAGCGTCAACACCAACAGAGTTAATACCTCTTTCCTTCGAAGCGAGCAAGGTTGTTCCAGAACCACAAAATGGGTCAAGAACCCATCCGCCTTTTACCACTTTAAATAAATCTAACATCAATAAGACGAAGTCTCTTGAGAAACCTTCTTTGAAGTGGAACCAGTTATAAATAGGATACTTCTTGTTAGGTATGAATGTAACGAGCGGGCCTATATCAAACCTTTCTTCAACAGAGAACTTATCCATAACCACCCTCACCTCTATGAGCTACAAACAATAGATAACCGTTATGGGAATTAGAAAATTTTATCAACCAGATGAATATGTTGCACTCTGCTAAAAGTATTTAAAGGAGCCTCGAAATTTTAAGGCAGGTAAGTGCTTTGAAAGGAGCAATCGTGTTTCTACTTGTGTTCTTCCTTCTCACATTCGTGACACTGGGTAGTCCTGACATCCCTCCTGGAAAAACTATATATGAAATGTTGAATGTTCCAGAAACAGATTATCCAGTTCTAGGTGTTCCAGCAACAAAACTAGTTATATCTATATTCAACGGAGTAGTTTATGGTTTCATAGCTTGGCTTATCTACACCCTTGTAGCACGATCAAAAGAGAAAGGACAGACAAAGGTCGATGTAAGCGTACATATCCATGAAAAAGAAGGAGAAAAACCTCAAGTTAGTACGGAAAAGAGCTAATAAAAGACCTTCCCAATTTTTTTATATCTAATATACCATACAATACCGTCTAGCGATTTTAACAAGAGTAAACCTTTATCCGAAGGGCATTTTTATAGTGAAACAAACATCGCCTTAACTTGTTGTATACCTCGCATCCCTCTTATTCTACCTATCAGGCCTCTTATGCGTTCACTATTCCCATTCGCGATAAAGATTTCTAAGCAGTATCTACCGTTTACATGTCTATGAACGTTCTCCACTATCACGTCATCAAATTCATGTTTTATTTCAGTCATCTTAAAATCAGCATCTCTTCTTTCGTAATCATAAGTTGTGATAATAGTTGTAAATACTTGGCTAGATTCGATCTTAGCAAACTCAGCTTCTTCCATGAGGTTTCCCAAAGCATCACGGAACCCCTCTGACCTACTGAAATACCCTCTAGTCGCAATGAAATCGTCAAACTTCTTAAGTAAGTCGCTTGGTAAGGTAATACTTACTACAGCCATCTTGATACACTATTATTATAATATATCCAAACTATTATCTTATTAATATTTCTACGATAATTTCTAGCACAATTCTAATATAGTATTTAATCTAAAATTGTAATGTTTAACTTCATTAGTGGCCGACTATGGAAGAATTAAGCGAAAACAATACAAGAAAAGTTTGGATCAATATAGTGATCTTACTTGGTGTCATAGTGGTAATTGCAACCCTACTTGAGTTTCTAATGCGAGGAATACCCTTCAACTTTGGAATACCTATTCTCGACAGGAGCGCGACCGTTTCTAACATGCTTTATATCGTATCTATTATCCTTGTTGGATCTTACATAGGATATGTCGGCTTAAAGGAGCTCTATTTAGAGAGAAGATTCTCTGTTGAGTTTCTTATGGCGGTGGCAGCCTTTGGAGCGGTGTATCTAAATTTTCTCTTCGAGGGGGTTGTTATCCTTTTTCTATACTCCCTTTCAGAACATCTTGAAAACCATATCGAAGATAGGGCGAGAAAAACTGTTGAAAAATTGTCTCAATTTATGCCAGACAGTGCGACGGTGATTGAGGATGGTTTAGAGAGGAAAGTGAATGTCAAGGATGTCCAAATAGGGATGACACTGCTCATAAAACCAGGTGAGCGAATATCGCTTGATGGGAGAATATTAGATGGGTCTTCTTCTGTTGACCAATCTGTTGTCACTGGTGAATCAACTCCAGTTTTAAAGAGCGTTGGTGACTATGTATTTGCTGGCACATTAAACCTAAATGGGAGACTTAGAGTTAGGGTTATCAAAGATTCTGAGGGAACACTTGTCTCGAGGATTGCGAGGCTAGTTATTGAGTCGCGAAAAAAGAAAGCTTCAATAGAAAGGTTGGTTGACAAATTTGCCCGCGTCTACGTCCCAGTAGTGATCTTGCTCGCGATTCTTATAGGAGGCTTTGGGCCATCACTTTTCGGAGGAACTTACGAGACATGGTTATATAGGTCTCTAATATTGCTGGTCATCTCTTGTCCAAGCGCTTTTATAGTTTCTATTCCAGCAACCATGTTCACAGCAATAACCATTGCTGCAAAAAAGGGGGTAATTATAAAGGGAGGAATATACATTGAAAAAATTGGAGGGGTAAAAGCGGTCTTATTTGATAAAACAGGGACATTAACCCTTGGAAAGCCGATAGTAAACGAGGTTAGCTTTGGAAGTGAACTTGATCCGAGCATTCTAAAATATGCTGCGGCGTTAGAAAGGTATTCGAATCATCCATCTGCACAAGCAATAATCAAAAAAGCCACAGACCAACAACTACCATTTACGGAATTAGTTGTTGAAAATGTTAGGGAGATCCCAGGGAAGGGTATAGTTGGAGTTGTTAATGATGTACAGGTAGCCATCGGAAATTTGGAGCTAATGCAACAATATGGGTGCAATTGTGACAAGATTTTTGATTTTTATGTTAAAGATAAACACACACCTATCTGTATCTCAATTAACAGGACTGCTGAAGCTTCTATTTGTTTAATCGATACAATACGCAAAGATTCAATTTGGATGATCAACAAATTAAAGGAAATGGGGATTCGTACAGTAATTCTTACTGGGGATAAAAAAGAAATTGCTGAACAAGTTTCAAGAGAACTTGGTGTGGATTATACGTATTCAGAATTACTCCCCGAAGATAAACTTAAAATCTTAGCAGAAGTGAGAAGAAAACACGGCTTAGTGGCAATGGTTGGAGATGGTGTTAACGATGCGCCAGCTCTTGCTGCGTCAGATGTTGGTATAGCTATGGGTGGCAGTGGCGTTGACGTAGCTCTTGAATCAGCTGACATAGTATTGGTAAAGGATAATTTAATACAAATACCCTACCTTATTAATCTAAGTAAAAAAACAATAAGTGTAGTTAAACAAAATATAATAGTTTCTTTAGGAATGAAGCTAGCTTTGGGTATATTAGGACTTTTTGGATTAATTCCTTTATGGTTTGCTGTTGCAGCTGGAGACGACGGTTTAACTATGTTAGTTCTATTGAATACACTGAGATTGTCAAGAACATAGCCTTGGCCATTATAACTTCTTAAAATCCCATATAGATAATCTTGGCAACCAGTACAAGTCTAAATTTCCTTTCCCAGAAACATCAGACTTTAATTTCGCATTTAGCCTTGCTTAAATCTCTCTCGCCTGATTCATACCCTGACTTACAGCCACTACAAGTTCTTTCATTTTGGTATTTCTTTTTCTGCTGTTCCATATAAGTCTTACAGTATGCACTACAGCACCAATTGCCTTAATTGTCATAGCGTCTAAGCACTGTTACTCTATCAGACTACTTTTAGCTTTTTGTACTCTTTAAAGAAGCCTTCTCAAAGACATGATTTCACTAATGTGTCGAAAATTAGAGGGTGAGAGCCCATCTACGATGTGTCTTCAATGGCTGTGCATGCGCACTTCGCAAAGCATCGTAATATGTTACCAGTTTAATTATATTTTCCAATACTTTCATCTGCTAATCGATTGGAATCTTTGGTCTAAAACGGTGCGAATACTCCAATGAATACGAGCCAGGCAAGTAGTGTTTTAGCTACTAAGCTCAGAATGATGTAGACTCTTTCTCCGTATAGGTAGTCTTTCCATCGTCCAACGCCTTTGTATTGGAGAAGCATGTTCAAAGCGAAAATGTTGAAAACAATAAAGTATATGAAGAAAATCGCGTAAACAAATGCTGGTGGATTTGTGCCCGTAGATGTAATTGCTGCAACAAAATATGCGAACATTACAACCCATGGAACACCGCCAGAAATACACCCAAGAATGAAAGGTGACCACACAGTCTTCTCAGTTGTCTGATTTATAATTTCCATCAGATACCCAAACATTATCATCATAGCGTTTAGGATGAAGATCATTACAAGTGACCAAAAGTCCCAGATGCCCACGAATGTAGCTATAAGTACTATCATTATGGAGCTGGAAAAGACGTATTCATACCAACGGTAAGGGTTCATTCCCTTTTTGAGGTTTTCAACGTAATTTTTGTTTTTTGGAAATGCGATAATGAAATGAGCTAATGCCGAAATGAGCGGAAACGAAGCAACTACAGCACCTAAATAACTTGCTGTGAAAAGTATTTGAGGGTCAGGGTAAACTTGGAAAGGCATTTTGCTAATGTCGAACTTTAAATAAAACGTGTATATTGGCTGATTCCATTCAAGAAGAAATCCCAAGATAAGCATTAGCACCGCATTGATAAGATGAAGAGTACCTGCGCCAATGTTTAAACGCCTTAAACTAGCAAATGAAATAGATGAACTTGCAATAATTTGCTGCCTTTCTTTATAGCTCATAAAACAATATTATCATAGAGCTCTTATAAGTTTTTAGAGATATCGAAACCGAGTACCAAGTTATATCTTCGCAGCTTAAATCAGCTTTTGCATGCGCTCTCATTATAGGTCGTTATGAAAATGGCGAAAGAGTCTACATTATTGCGGAATACTACAAATAACCTTCAAAAGCCCAAATATACTTAACATTACCATTGCAAACCCTCGACGTTTTTCACGTATATAGTGCGGGGGTTAGGTTTAGATATCGGTTTAAATTCTCGGTTTTTACCCAAAAAAGAGATTTGGAGATATTAAGTCCCGTTTTTATGTTTCCAAGAATACTTAAAAGTATGAGCATTCAGAATTGTTGATGAAGTATATGGAGTATGAGAAATCTTAAGGCAGAGATGTTTAATAGGAAAGCGTCTGATCCCAAAAACAAACCTGATCAGATATTGGAAGCACTTGCATTGCGGCCAGGACAAACAGTTGCCGACATTGGAGCTGGAGGCGGATATTTTTCTCTACGGTTTGCTAATGCAGTTGGGAGACAAGGCCGAGTGTTTGCGGTTGACACAGATCCCGGATTTCTAGAATTTATCAAGGATAATGCTGAAGAAAAGGGCTTAGATAATGTTGAAACGATCCTTGCTACGGAAGATGAGTTACCTCTACCTAGAGGTAGTCTAGATTTAGTGTTTATGCGAAACGTGACTCATCATTTGCCAAATCGAGTAGACTATTTTAGAAAATTGAGAGACATATTGAAACAAGAGGGAAGAATTGCCATCATAGAGTATAGAAGTGGTGATGAATTTAGTTTTCATAGAATGTTTAGGCATTTTGTCCCGAAGGAAGTCATTGTGGCAGAGATGCACAACGCTGGATACCAATTGAAGGAGGAGTTTGATTTCTTACCTGAACAGTCTTTTACCATATTTTCAATGCAACAATAAAGATAAACGCAAAAGTGCGGGGGGTGGGATTCGAACCCACGAACCCCTGCGAGACAGGAGCCTCAGTCCTGCGCCTTTGACCTGGCTTGGCAACCCCCGCAATGGTTCTTGTTTACCTTGGGTTGTGTTTGGTTGGTTTTATTTATTTTGTGTTTAGTAATCTTAGCTTTTACAGGTAGTCTTGTAAAAAAAATAATGAGGGTTATTATTTAGCATACGCTTCGACGAGGTCTCTTGCTGTAATTATTCCTATTATTTTTTCGTCTTTTGTAATTGGTAATCTTCTTACGTGTTTTGTGGCCATTATTGTTGCTGCCTTATGTATACTTGTTCCAGATGGTGCTGTGATTAAAGGTGTCGAGTAATGATTGTCTACTGGTACATCTAGTGTCCTTCCCTTCGACAGGAACGCGGTAAGCAGATCTCTTTCTGTGAATATGCCTATGGGTCTGTCTTCTTCATTTATTATTACGCTTCCTATCCTTTTCTTTCCCATTGTCTTCACTAAATCGGAAATGGGTGTAGACTTGTCATAAGATACGACCTTCTTGGTCATAAAATCATCTACTTTAATCAAGGCCTCAGGCACATCAGGTAAACTTCTTATAAGGTCTGATGCAGTTACTACCCCAACAAGTTTTCCGCATTCGAAAACCACCAACCGCCCTTTGTTCTTAATCATAATTTGAGCTGCCTCTTTTATGGATGTTGTCGGGCATATTGTGACAAGTGGATAGGACATGACTTCCTCAACTGCCACTTCAGCTGGGCTCTTTCCTTCAGCCAAAACTCTACTGAGAAGATCTCTCTCAGTGACAATCGCTATTGGAGTACTGTACTTAATAACAATTAAGCTTCCAATATGCTTTTCACCCATTATTTTTGCAGCGCCCTCCATAGTGGCCTCAGAACCGATTGTTATAACGTTGCGACTCATTATATCATCAACTTTACGTAGCTTCTTATATTGGGTGTATGCTAAGTCGACTATGCTAGGGTACTCCTTCCCGAGATCCTTCTTTTCCTCCATCATAACCTTCTATCCTTTTAAGAAGGCTTTCTCTTAAAAAGATTTTGAAATTAAAATGACCTTCTTTGATAAGAGCCCCGAGCGGGGATTGAACCCGCGACCTATTGCTTACGAGGCAATCGCTCCACCACTGAGCTACCGGGGCACGTTTTTCCTCTTACGATCGAAGTTATTTAAGTTTAGTGCAAGATTTGCTTATCAGGTTTATAGAAAATTCTTATTTATAAGAAACAATATAGTGCTAGTTGAACGGGTTGTCGAATAAAATCAATTACCTCATTTCAAAAGACTTACATGAGGTGGTCTTTTACGCTTGATGAACTAAAAATAATAGATATAATCGTCGAAACTGTTGGCCAGCCTAAAAAGCTCTTCTCCGAAATAGGAGACGATGTCGCTTGGACAAAGAAGGCAATGAAGAAGGAGAAGTTTGTGATCAAATGCGATATGCTCGTTGGGAAGACCGATATTCCGAAGAATATGACGCTTAGACAGGCTGCTAGAAAATGTGTAGTTGCGTGTGTTAGCGATTTCGCCTCTAAGGGTGTTAAGCCTTGGGGGGCTTTGGTTTCTCTTGGCATACCTAGAGGTTTCACAGAAGAGAATATTCTCGAAATAGCTAATGGACTTAAAGACGCAAAAAATGAATATGAAATAGAAATAGTTGGTGGAGACACAAACGAAACTACAGACCTAATTATGGACTGTATAATGTTCGGTTGGGGAAAGGAAATTACAACTCGGGATGGAGCCTACAGTGATGAGGTGGTTTTTACCACAGGAGACTTTGGTCTACCTCCACTTGGATTAGATATTATCAGTGGTGTTAGACAGATAAAAAGCCCTCGACTTACAGAAAAGGCAATTGGAGCTGTGCTCTACCCAAAGGCTAGATTAGCATTTGGGTTAGGTTTGACCAATAGGAAGTTAGTGACTGCAGCAATAGATTCAAGTGACGGGCTTATTTTCTCACTTTACGAAATTGCTAGTAGAAGTAGGGTAGATATATTTCTAGATGAAGTACCGATAAATGAGGCATTAAAAAATAGTAATGAGGTAACTGAAAAGGAAAAGATTGAGTATGCATTTTATGGCGGAGAAGAATATGAGATTGTATTCACTTCTAGGCTTAAAGACATTCCTAAAATAGCTACGTGGGCAAAAGAAACAGGAACACCCGTAAAAAAGATAGGGAGAACAATGGAGGGAAATGGCAGAGTCTACTTTAACAACGAGATTCTCCCACAAAGGGGATGGGTCCATCTCAGATAATTGCCTTATGAAACAAGCGAAAGGGAAAGGTTTTTATCTCATCAATTTGAAAGCGTATAACGAGACAATATGTCTAAGAAATTCACAACCGGACAAACTTGGGGTGCCCTAAAAAAGGCGTGGAAAGCTTACAAGATTGCCAAAGTACAGAATGATAGAGCCAAAATGACTGAATACGCCAAGAGGATAAGAACATTACAAGAGGAACTTGGCGTAGAGAAGGCTAAATTCCCAGACCTTGGACTGAATTAAGCGATAGGGTGCCACACCTCACTTTTTATTTTTTAATCATCTTTAACTGGCGCGAATTTTAACAAAGAAAATGTCTTTATGTAAAACGATTTAAAGGTTGTTAGCGGAGCTTAATGATAGGGCTCGTAGCTCAGTATGGACAGAGCACAGGCCCTCTAAGCCTGGGGTCGGGGGTTCAAATCCCCTCGGGCCCGCCATCGCTAATATTGTTCCTATTAAAATATTAACAGCTATTACAAGATGCCACTTTAATCATGTCATTTAATACCGCATATGCTGTTTGAATTGGGCTCTTGAATTGTGCAGAGACGAAAACATTCTGTGAATTTTTAAAATAAAATTTTATACCCATGTCGCCACGATTTATTGTAGAAAGTGGATCGTCATATGCGACCATTTTAGGGGAAACACCAAGGAATATTTTATCATCTTTTTTCTTTATTTCACATACGAGTTTGACCTTTTTGCTCAACCCTTTTGCTTCCTTTACTAATGGTTCTATGTTTCTGATTCCTTCTACTTTAACGTCTTTTAATTTAAAGTCGCTTTTGTAGATGGTGTTAGCTAGGATGACGACCTTCCTTGCCGCATCTATTCCATCGACGTCATCGCTATAATCTGCTTCAGCCCAACCAGCTTTTATTGCTTGATCTAGAGCCTCTTTAAAACTTCTGCCATTTTCAATTTCTCCAATTATGAAGTTTGTCGTAGCATTGAATATCCCTTCTACGGATACGACTTCGTCAGCAATGAAACAAGAACTTAGAAGACAGAATATTGGGACGTGAGCAGCAACAGTTGCTTCATATAGCAGTTTAACCTCATTTCTTTTTGCCATTTCCATGAGCTCTTTGAAGGAGACCACTAGAGGCCCTTTATTTGGGGTGACAACGTGTTTTCTAGAAGAGAGAGCGGCCTTAATATGCGAAAGGCCGGGTTCCCCGCTTAAAGTGGACTGCGTCATCTCAACAACCAAGTCGCTTTCGATGTCTTTTATAGCTTGGAGCGCCATGTACCCTTCTTTGTATTTGATAAAGCTAGCCCATCCTTCTTTTTTATACTTCAATATCTCTTTTAGGTTAAGACCGTTCGCGTCAAAAGCCGTACCTTTTGAGTCAGAAACTGAAACTATTTTAAATGGATATCCTAAAGAATTTAAACGTTCATTTTCATTAATTAGTAGCTCTATTAGACTTTTACTTACATTCCCTAATCCTATTAGTTGCACTTTCATATTTTTAGCATCGATTTTTCGGATATTTAAGTTAAATCAGAAGATGTTAAATGAACTAGGTTTTATAAAATATCTTAACGAGATGCAGGAGATGGGATTTGAACCCACGAACCCCTACGGGACGAGGTTCTAAGCCTCGCGCCATTGACCAGGCTAGGCGACTCCTGCTTTCTTTTTGAGCTTAAATTTGTATGTTTTTAAGTCTATTCCTTTATCTAAGATGCTTTTATACCGTGTTCTTCAGGTGAGATGCATTTCTTCATAGGGCGTGTCCTACCCTCAGTGCAGATTAGTATCATCACACTATCCATGATACTAATCGACTATTTTTCCTTTTCTAATCTAGAATGGCGCATCGAGGATAGACGCTAGAAGGGCAGAACGTAGTATTCTTCCATTAAGCATCTGTTTAAAGTATTTGGCATGAGGTGAACGATCAACTTCTGGAGAAATCTCATCTACTCGCGGGAAGGGGTGTAATATTATTAGGTTATGTTTAGCTTTTTGTAGTATCTTTAGGTTAACGTTGTAGGAGTTTTTTACTCTCTCGTACTCTGCTGGGTCAGGGAAACGTTCCTTCTGAATTCTTGTCACATACAGTACATCTAGATCGGGGAGTACTTCTTCAAGATTTTCATGTTCAGAGATCCTTATTTTCTTTTCTAAGTCAAAAAATATTTCACGTCTAACTCTTAAAATAGGATGGGAAATCAGTTTTACTTCAACATCAAACTTAGAAAGGCCATAAAGCAAGGAGTAGACCGTTCTCCCATATTTTAGGTCGCCTAATAACCCGATCTTCAAGTCATCTATTGAACCCTTCTCTTTAATTATCGTATAAAGATCAAGCATTGCTTGAGTTGGATGTTCTTCTGTACCACTACCCCCATTTATCAGAGGCTTACTCGCTATTTCCGCAGCAAAGCTAGCAGCACCATCCTTGGAGTGGCGCATCACGATGATGTCAACATAATTTTCAACTGTTCTAATAGTGTCGGCTAGGCTTTCACCTTTTTCTACTGAAGAAACTTTTGGTTCAGCAAATCCAAGAGTACGCCCTCCAAGCCAGAGCATGGCTGCCTCAAAACTTAGCCTTGTTCTTGTACTTGGTTCAAAGAAAAGATATCCTAAAATTTTGCCGTTTAGAAGACATGCTCTATCCTTTTCTGGCATCTTTTCTATTTGATCAGCCTTCTGAAAAAGATAAAACAAGTCTTCCCTTGAGAAATCTTTGATTAGAATGACATCTTTATTTTTAAATGGATTTAAAGCGGTCATCTCCAACAAGTTAGAATATATTAAAATAAAAATATATGGGATAATCACGATTAAGTGTTGGTAGAAATGTCTGAAAAAGAGCTTATTGTTCAGAAGATAATGGAGGGAACAGTTATAGACCACATAGAGGCGGGTAAAGCACTTCATGTGCTCTCTGTCCTTGGAATCAGTGGTGAAGAAGGAAAGGTGATTACTATAGCCATGAACGTGCCGAGTAAAAAATATGGAAAGAAAGATATCATCAAAATTGAAAATGCCTATTTATCCCCTGAAGTTACAAACAAGATTTCCTTAATTTCACCCCATACAACTGTTAACATTATAAAAAACTATAAGGTCATCGAGAAGCGGGCTCTTGAGGTGCCAAATGAGTTTGTTGGTATTTTTAAATGCCCGAACCCAAATTGCATAACAAACTCGGAAGAAACGGTGGAAACAAAGTTCTATGTCCCCTCAAAAAACCCTCCGTTGTTAAGATGTAAATATTGCGGAAGAATATACTCACCTAACGAGGTAATGTAAATGAGTAATACAGTTTTTGATGCCATAGTCGAAGAGGAAGAAAAGAAGAAGAAGGAGGTGGAACAGGTAACGATAGAAGCCCAAAAGATAAGGGAGAAAGCAGAAAAAGAAGGTGAGAACGTTTATGAGACAACAAAGAATAAGATAGTAGAGAACGCAAAGACTCGATCAGAAAGAATTTTAAAGGAAGCGGAAGAGAGGGGGAAGGAAGAATATAATAAAATAATTAGAAAAGCCGAGGAGGTCAAAGAACAAATGATGGAGAAAACTAAAGGAGATGAGAAACTCGTTAAAGATCTTCTCGATGCGCTTTTACAAAGGTGGAAAATTTGAATACAACAAAAAATGTCGAAAACCTAATTAATAGCATAAGGAAGATGTATGAAGAAGAAAAGCAAAGAATAATAAATGATGCCAAAAATTATAGGGAAAACATTATCGAAACATACAAAAAGAGGGGGGAATCTGAAGGAGAGCAGATTGCGAAGGACATTATTGAAAAGGCGAAACAGAAGTCTAATCTTATTATCCAAAAGGAGATATCAGAAGCACAGCTAAAATCTGATTGGATAATATTAGAAAAGAAGGAGGAGATCTTTCAAGATTTTATAGATAAGGCTCTTGAAGAGTTTTACAAACCTGATTTGCTTGACAAAACAAAAGAGCTTTTACATACTTTAATACTTAGAGGAATCGTCTCACTTAATGTCGACAAATGTGAGATAGTAGCCAATGGAAAAACACTTTCTATGATAGACGTTGGAGCTTTAGGAAACAAACTAAAGGATTTAGGAATCAAGGTAAAACTTTCAAGCAGAAAAGATGAAAAAATAGGGGAAGGAGCGATATTGGAAGCTCATGGAGGAGATGCTAGAGTTGACTGCACAATTAGAGGATTATTGGAAAGAGATAAAGATTGGATAAAGAACTGGTTAGATGGCAAGATGTTCAAAGAGAGTGAGTTGGCATAGGGAAGGTCTACGTAATTGGTGATGAAATTTTAGCAGATTTTTTTAAAGTAGCGGGTGCACGTGAGGTAGTTATTCCTAAAAATAAGGAAGAGGCGCGGAAAAGTTTTTTAGAGTTCCTACAAAAAGAAGATGCTGTTTTGATTATAGTTGAGACGAGAATTTCCAACTGGATTTCAGATATAATGAAAAAACATCTTTCAGAGAGGAATACCCCATTGGTCATGACCATTTCTTCATCAATAGAAGAAACTTACACAAAACAGAAAGAAGCCATAGCTACGATAATAAAACAAATAGCAGGAATGAAGATGGAATAGAAAGTGACCTGATTTTGGAAATTAATATGTTTGACGTTTACAGGTCTTGTAATATAGGGTTATTTATGAAGTGCAATGATAGGTTCCTTTTAGTCCCATCTACTTTAGCTCGCACTAAAGCGGAGAAGATATCGTCTTTTGTCAAAGTACCTTATATTGGAACCTCAGTGGATGGTATGAGGATCCTTGGACCACTTATTGCTATGAACAGCCACGGCATCCTTGTATCAAAATACATATCAGACGAGGAACTAAATAAGTTAAGAATGGATACAAATGTAGTTGTAGAGCGATTCCCTTCTAACTTTAATGCGATAGGAAATCTTGTCGTTGCCAATGATTATGGAGCAATAGCGTCAACACTCTTCTCTACCACTCAAGTTAAATTGATTGAAGATTTACTTGATGTACCTGTAGAAAGAATGAGCATTGCTGGATACAGCACAATTGGATCAGTTATCTTCTCAACAAATGTTGGAGCACTTGTTCATCCTCTAGCATCAGAAAGGGAGGTTAAACAGATAGCATCTATTTTAAAGACAGATGTGACGCCTTGCACAGTAAATGGAGGAGTGCCTTTTATTTCTTCTGGAATACTTGGAAATTCAAAGGGACTAGTTGTGGGGACGCTTACAAATGGGGCAGAGCTCATGAATATATCAACAGCATTTAAATAAATGATTGACTAAAAACACTTTTTAACCATTCTTTTTAAACTACCTTTGTAGGGCGTATGAGCAAAGTAGATAATGAACAGGAACTTCAAAATAAAATCGTTCAAATACGATATCTTGAAAATTATTTGACTGATTTGGTCAATAAAGAGAATTTCATAGCAGCAAGCTTAAATGACTTAGAGAACGCTGAAGCCACAATTGATACGTTATCGAAGGAAAAGTCCTTTGACACATTAGTTTACATAGGAGGTGGAATGTACGCACCCAGTAAAATGGATAACTTGAGTAAAGTCCTAGTGAATGTTGGATCAAATGTGGTAATAGAAAAAAGTTTTAACGATGCGCAAACTTACTTGAAAGAAAGGAAGATAGAGGTTAGAAGGGCACTAAACGAATTGACGCAACAAAGACAACAAGTAGCTTATGCTTTGCAGGCACTGAAGGAAAATGTTGAGAACATAATAAAAGAGAGCCAAAGTGAATAAATGTTGTTTGAGAAACTTAGGAGTACTTTTTCTTCGCTAGTTTCAACACTTTCGACGAGAGAACTTTCTGAGAAGGAACTAGAATCGATACTTAACAATATGATTCTATCTCTTTTAGAATGTGATGTGGCCTACGAGGTTGCTGAAGAAATTGTAAGAAATTTAAAAGAGAGGGTTCTAGGGAAAAAAGTCCCTTCATCGGAAATGAAGAGATTTGTTCAAGAAAGTTTAAAACAATCCATCTTAGAAGTATTTAATGAGGTTCCAAAGGTAAATATTATTGAGAGAGTTGAATATAAAAGAAATAAAGGCGAACCATTCGTGATTCTTTTCCTTGGAATAAATGGGACAGGGAAGACGACAACCTTAGCAAAAATAGCGAACCTACTCAAAAAAAATGGGTTTTCACTCATCGCTGTATGCGGTGATACTCATAGGGCAGGAGCAATAGAGCAACTTAAACATCACGCTTCAAAACTTGGAATAAAAGTAATCGAACAAAAATACGGAGCAGACCCGGCAGCGGTCGCAAGGGATGGCATAACTTACGCAAAGGCGCATAAAATTGATGTGGTCTTGATAGACTCCGCAGGAAGAATTCAAACAGATAGAAATTTGATGGAAGAAATTCTAAAGGTTGTTAGAGTAGTTAACCCTGATTTTAAGATCTTTGTAGGAGATTCTTTGGCAGGTAATGATGCGGTATCCCAAAGTAAGGAGTTCCTTAAATACACGAACTTTGATGGTGTAATTTTAACAAAAACCGATGCAGATACAAAAGGAGGGAGTGCAATTTCCATAACATATGTTACCAAAAAACCCATAATCTTTATAGGAAATGGGCAAGGATATGACGACTTGGAGGAATTTTCTCCAGAAAAGTTAGTACAATCGCTTTTTTCACTACATTAAAGCCTTTTAAATTTTAAAGAAGGAGAATATGCGAGTAGAATGCTAAAAGGCAAGTCCGTACTATCTTTGATGGAGTTTAATTCCAAGGAGATTTTAGATGTACTAAAATTATCAGAATATTTGAAGAAGAAAAGAAAAAATGGTAGTTATCCACTACTGCTAAAAAACAAAACCTTAATTTCAATATTCATGAAACCAAGTACAAGGACACGAATCAGTTTTAATGAGGCAATGAACGAACTTGGAGGACACTGTATCGACTTAACCGCTAATGAACTCCAATTAGGAAGAGGAGAAACGATTGAAGACACAGCGAGAGTGTTATCGCGTTACGCAGACGTGATTGCGGCAAGAGTCTTTGCACACGACGATATCATAAGACTTTCGAAGGCGGCTTCTATCCCCGTGATAAACAGTCTATCAGACTTATTCCACCCATGCCAAACGCTAGCAGACCTACAAACAATAAAAGAAAAAAAAGGGCTAAGGGGAGTTAAGCTAGCCTACGTTGGTGACGGGAACAACGTTTGCAACACACTTTTAATTGGAGGAGCTCTTGTGGGAATGGATGTTTATGTTAGTTGCCCGATGAACTATAAACCTAATCAAGAAGCGATAGACTTTGCTCTTACGACAGCCTCAAGGACCAAGAGTAAGATTGTGATATTAGAAGACCCTAATGAAGCAGTTTCAGGGGCAGATGTTATTTACACTGACACTTTTATTTCTATGGGTGCTGAAAGAGAAAAAGAAGAACGACTTAAAATATTTCTTCCCAAGTATCAAGTCAACCAAAAACTGGTTGAGAAGGCTAAAAGTGATTATATTTTCATGCATTGTCTACCTGCTCACAGGAACCAAGAAGTAACGGACGACATAATCGACAGTAGCAATTCGGTGGTATGGGATCAGGCAGAAAACAGATTACATGTACAGAAAGCTCTTTTAACGCTAATATTGCTTGACAAAAGTGGAATAAAAGTTTGAAGATTGAATTTATAGCATCCTCTTTAGACCCAGCAGGTAAAAATATCGCGTTGAAGGTTATAGAAAAATTTGGATTAGAGAAAAAAGATCATGTGTTTAACAACCCCTTCTATGAAAAAGACGATTTAAGACTCCTTTTCATCGACGTGGAAAGTATAATGTTAGATCAAATTGACTTACCGTATGAGAGCGATTTAATAATTATGCTATCAAAGCATAAAAGTGCTCAATCAGTTAACTCTCTTACCACCCACCCAACAGGGAACTTAGTGAATGAAGCTAAACTAGGGGGAAGACCAAAACATATCAGCTACACGAATCCATGGTATATGTCCGAGTACTACCGGACACTAACAGAACTCTATCAGGATGCGGCAAAAGATAAAGTTACGCTTTCAATGGAAGTCACACATCATGGCCCTACAGAGAAAAGAACACCACTATTTTTCGTAGAGATAGGCAGCGATGAGAGACAATGGCAGAACCCTGCTCATGCTGAGAGAATCGCTGACGCATTATATAAAACCATTATAAACAAACCCAAAAAGGTTGACGCGTTTGTCGGATTTGGTGGAGGACACTATGCACCTGCTTTTTCACATTACATAACGAAAGAGGATGTAGCAATAGGGCACATGGTCCCAAAATATGCTTTAATAGAAGGCGTTGATGATGAAGTTTTATTATCGCTTTTTAGTAAGAGCCTGTTAGATAAACCACGGGCGTTAGTCGACAAAAAGGGAATTGCCTCGAAAGAATGTAAAGAACTTCTTTCATTCTTCGATAGAAACTCCATAGAAGTCATAAAGATATAATAATATGTATAATAAGGGTCTTATGAGCTCTGATAAAAGATGGGCTTTAAGGGCATTTTAAGTTCAATGGTGAGCACTTTAAGGCTAACAAAGAAAACTACATTTGAAGAGTTTAAACTCTATCTTAAGTTGGTTATGATAGGGTTAGGTGTAGTTGGTGGGATAGGCTTTGTAGTAAAGATAATTGCGAGCTTCTTAGCGTTAGGAGGGAGGTAAAAAGTTCATGGATAACCAGTTCTTCGCAATAAGGGTGACAGGAGGGCAAGAAGAAAATGTGGCAAACTTCATCTATAAGAACGCCGTCTTAAACAAGAACGAAGTTTATAGCTTAACATACCTTACCTCTCAAAAAGGATATTTGATAGTAGAAGCCAAAAGTGGACAAGATGTTAGAGAAGCTATAGCTGGAATTAGGCACGTTAAAGAGCTTGTTCCAGGGCTTTTGAAGGTAGAAGACTTTGATAAACTGCTTATCAAAAAGCCTACAATAACAGAGTATTCTGTGGGCGAAGTAGTTGACATAATAATGGGGCCTTTCAAAGGTATGAAGGCGAAGATAACAAAGATTGACCTTTCAAAAATGGAGGTAACCGTTATGCTTTTAGATGCCCCATACCCACTGTCGTTGACGGTAGATTCGAGTTACTTAAAAACTCCTAAGAGTAGGTGAACAAAATGGGTGAAAAAAAGGTCGTTAATGTGTTAGTAACAGGTGGTGAAGCAAACGCAGGCCCACCATTAGGTCCAGCACTTGGACCTCTTGGTGTCAATGTAGTAGCTATTGTGAAAGAGATCAATGATTTGACTAAGGAATATGCAGGGATGCGTGTCCCCGTGTCAGTAGAAGTAGATGTAGAAAACAAAGTGTTCAATATAAAGGTGGGCATACCTACAATATCAGCGCTATTAGTAAAGGAGGCAGGAATACCCAAGGGTTCAGGAACAACTGGAAAGGACTATATAGGAAACATAACCTTTGAACAACTCATAAAAGTTGCTAATATCTGCATGCAGAAGTCATATTCCACCACAACTAAGTCAGCTATTAATGAGGTCTTAGGCTCCTGTGTCAGCATGGGAATCAAAGTTGATGACAAACCGCCAAAACAAGTCCTTGAGGAGGTTAAGAGAGGGCTTTATAACAAAGAATTAAGAGAAGCGGGTAAGGAGGCAAAATCTTAAAAAGCCGTTGTTTTTGGATTAGTCGACAGTGAGTGAAATGATTACTAAGAATCAAATTGTTTCTCTGGTTAAAGCCGCTAGGAGTAATGCTCATAAGCGCAATTTTAAACAATCGTTTGAACTCATAATTACGCTTAAAGATATTGATTTTAAGAAGCAGAATGTCGCTATAAATGAGGTGATACCGCTACCATTTTATTCTGGCCAGCAACCTAAGATTTGTTTTATATGTGGAGGGGATTTAGCTTTAAGAGCCAAGAAAGCTGGAGTAGATTTAGTTCTAGAACCAGAACAGTTAGATAAGCTCCAAGGTAACAAAAAAGAAGTAAAGCGTTTGTCCAAGGAATATGATTTCTTTTTTGCAGATCCGACAATGATGGCTAGGGTCGGTAAGATACTTGGCCAATTTTTAGGCCCAACAGGTAAAATGCCTACACCTGTCCCCCCGAATATGCCTATAGAGAACATGATAACCAGGTTCAGGAACTCGGTTAGAGCAAGAACTCGAAGCCAACTTTCTGTTGCAACGAAGGTAGGAAGTGAAGAGTTAGACGATGAAAAAATCGCTGAAAATATCTTAACAGTTTATAATACTATTGAGAGAAAGCTTCCTCAGGGAGAGAAGAACATTAAGAGGATTTATGTTAAACTTACAATGTCTAAGCCACTAAACATGTCAGTTGGTGTCAAAGAATGAGCAAAAGAACTTCTTATCCAGCAAAGAAAGAACAGATGTTTAAAAGGATACAAAGTCTTTCTAAAGAATACAAATACCTTTGTGTGGCAAAGCTTGAGAAGGTAAGGTCGGTACAACTAATGATGCTAAGGAAGATGCTTAGAAACGATACTAGACTTACAGTCATAAAAAATAGAGTTGCTCTAAAGGCATTAAAAAAAGTAAAGTTAGAGGGGATTGAAAAAATCGAAGATAAATTTTCTGGGCAGATCCTGCTTATATTTACAAACCAAAATCCATTCAAACTTTCTATACTCCTTTCTAAAAATAAAGTATCACTACCTGCTAAGGCAGGAGACGTAGCATCAGAAGACATATTGATCCCCGCAGGAAACACAGGATTAGCACCAGGACCAGTTCTAAGTGAATTTAAGGAGGCAAATGTTCCAACAAAGATCGATGGGGGAAGCATCTGGATTTCTAAAGACACCATTGTAGCTAAGAAGGGGGAAGTCATATCACCCAAACTAGCCGGGTTATTAAATAGGCTTAACATTAAGCCAATTAAGGCAGGGCTTACGATTACCTTTGCCTTAATGGAGAACACACTTTTAAGCGAAAATGAACTTTTGTTAGACTTAGAAAAGTTTTCGGAAGACCTACAAAGAGCATACTTTGAAGCGAGAAACTTAGCTATAAATTCAAGCTATTACACAAAGGAGGTTATAAGAGACTTGCTGTCCAAAGCGTATCTTGATGCACAAAACCTAGCGATAAACTCTGACTACATATCAAAAGATGATATAGAACAACTATTGGCAAAGTATCAATCTAAGGCTAAAACATTGTATGAGTTATTAAAAGAAAAAGGATATAATTAGTTTAGCCAAATAATGAGGCTAAACCTTCAACAGCTTCTTCTTGTTTAGCTTCCTCTTTCTTCTCCTTCTTTTCTTCTTTTGCTTCTTCCTTCTTTTCCACAGGCGCAGTCTGTGCTGCAGCTACGGGAGCCACTATCGTTGCTGTCTTCAATGCCTCATCGATGTTAACTTCCCCAAGCGCTGCTATGAGTGCTTTTATCTTCGACTGATTTGGTTCAACACCTGCCGCAGAAATTACTTTAGACACGTTTTCTTCATTTATTTCTTTACCCAACTTGTGCAATATTAATGCAGCATAAACGTATTCCATCTTAATTCAGCTCTGCATAACTGCTAATTTATCCACTATTTAAAATATTTCCTTTTGGCACACTTTAATTTGGAAAACATAAAAAGAAAAGACTATATCCACTTCTTAGGTGGGTATCAACTTAATGTCTATTGACCCTAAGGAGTTTGACTTAAAGTTCTTTAAAGAGAACGGTTTTGTTAGACAACTTTGTAAAAAATGTGGAGTTCACTTTTGGGCTCAACAGATCTCGGACACCTGCGGGGAAAGCCCATGCGTCGAAAACACTTTCATAGGCAATCCGCCAACTAAAATCCATCTGGATCTGAACAGGACGAGGCAAACCTTTTTAAACTTCTTTGAAGAAAAGGGGCATAAAGTTATCGACCCTTATCCAGTAGTCGCGAGGTGGCGCGATGACCTTTTTGTTACAATAGCGAGCATAGTAGACTTCCAACCTTATGTTACAAATGGGGAATTACCCCCTCCAGCTAACCCTCTTGTAGTAAGTCAACCATGTTTAAGATTTGAAGATATTGACAATGTTGGAATCACCTCAGGTAGGCATCTTACAATCTTCGAGATGGGTGGAGCTCATGCTTTCAACTACCCTGGCCATCAAATATACTGGAAGGACCAAACAGTCGCCTATCACCATGAACTTCTATCAGAAAGATTCGGTGTTAAAAGTGAGAAGATATCTTACAAGGAACATATTTGGGCTGGTGGAGGAAACGCTGGTCCAGCTGTCGAAGCAATAGTAGATGGTTTGGAGATTTCAACTTTAGTCTTCATGTGCTATAAAATGGAAAACGGAAAGATGACCCCTACCCCTGTTAAAACTGTGGACACAGGATACGGAATGGAAAGATGGGCTTGGCTAAGCACTGGAGAGCCAACTGCGTTCCATTCAATTTTCGGACCACTTTTGCCCAAAGTTTTAGATATAACAGGTGTTCACATCGACCCAAGAATACTTAGTGAAACTGGAAGACTTTCGGGAGCATTTAAAGTAGAGGCACCGCAGACCATGATTGCAAATAGGATGCTCGTCGCACAAAGGCTTGGGATGAAGCTTGAAGAATATCAAAAAGAAATAGAACCATTTGAGAAAGTTTGCGCTGTATTAGATCACACTAAGTCTTTGGTTTTTCTACTTTCAGAGGGGGTCGTCCCCTCAAATGTCAAGACAGGGTATTTGGCTAGGATGCTCCTTAGGAGGGTCTACCGAATATTAAGCGAGTTTTCAAGTGAAAGTAAAATATTGGATTTAATGAAGTATCAGATTGATTACTGGTCCCCTCATTTCAAGCAGTTAAAGGAGGCAGAGGACGAAGTGTTGAAACTCACTGACGTAGAAGTAAGAAAGTACCAAAGAACTCTGGAAAGAGAAATAGAGCATGTCACTAAAACATTAATTTCACTTAAAAAGAACAATAAGAAAGTAGTGCCAACGGATACATTAGTAGAATTTTATGAATCACATGGCATTCACCCTCTACAAGTAAAAGAGAAAGCGCAAACAATTGGTTTGGAAGTGCAAGTCCCTGCAGACTTCTTTTCTTCTATTGTAAAGATGCATACTCCTAAGGTGCAGAGGGAGGAAACAGAAGAATTAGAGGAAATTCTTGCCAAGGAGAAGGTTCCTGCCTCTGAAAAATTATTCTACAAGAGCACAAGACTTTTTGATTTCGAAGCGAAAGTCGTCTTTGTTCACGGAAAGTACGTGGCCTTAGATAGAACCGCTTTCTACGCAGAAAGTGGTGGACAGCTTTCTGACCAAGGTCAAATAAAATGGCAGGATGGTGAAGCGTTGGTTAGTGATGTCAAGAAATTTGGTGGGGTCATTGTCCATGAGGTCGATACCACACCGCCTTTAGGTGCAAAGGTTACAGGGCACGTGAACAAGGAGAGAAGAATGGCTCTAGCAATTCACCATACTTCTACACATATAATCAATGGAGCGGCAAGGAAGGTCCTTGGAGAGCATGTTTGGCAAGCAGGGGCTCAAAAAGATGTCGATGAGTCGAGATTAGATATCACGCACTATACAAATCTTACAGATGAGGAAGTAAAGGAAATAGAGAAATTAGCAAATGAGATTGTTAGGGAGGATATCCCAGTTGAAATATATGAATTCCCCAGATTTGAGGCGGAAAAGAGGTATGGATACCGTTTATACCAAGGAGGGGTGGTTCCAGGAAAAGAACTTAGAGTGGTAAAGATAGGGGATCACGATGTAGAAGCTTGTGGAGGGACTCATTTAGAAAGGACTGGAGAAATAGGTCTAATAAAGATAATGAAGGTAGAACACATCCAAGACGGAGTTGAGAGGATAATCTTCGCTTCAGGTGATGCAGCGTTACAGAAGGTCCAGAAAACATTTGATATAATCAGGGACGTTTCCAACAAGCTCCTAGTACCACAAGAGAAGATTCCTCAAACTTTGGATAAGGTCCTCACAGAGAACGAAGAACTACGTAAGAAGGTCAAAAGGTATGGGAAGAGGATCTCTGAAAGCATGGTACATTACATTGCGGATAAGGTTATAAACATATCAGATGTCAAGGTGTACTTCACAGTCGATCCTGATTTGGATGAAAACACCCACATCGAGATTGGAAGCCAAGCTATAAAGCTAATACCGGATCTTTTGTACTGTGCATTAATCCCAAGCAACAACTTTATTCAAGTTATTGTGTTCTCAGGAGAACAAGCTCAGAAGAAGGGAGTGATCGCAAGTGAAGTTGTTAAAAGAGTTACGAAAGAGTTAGGTGGTTCAGGAGGAGGAGATAAGAAATTTGCGCGAGGAGGAGGCAAAGTCGATAAGACCGAGCAGGCTAAAGAGGCTTTACAAAGATACATACAAGAGATGATTTAAATGAGCAAAGAAAATGAAGACAAATGGATAAAGGTTTGGCAAGAGACAGGGGCGTTTGAAGCAGATGCCAACACAAAACAACCAAAGGTATTTGTAAACGCACCCTTCCCTTATATGAATGGCCCACTCCACATAGGACATGCCTTTACTTACACTAGGTTGGACACATTCGCTAGATATAAGAGAATGAGAGGGTACAACGTGCTTTTCCCTTTTGCTTGGCATTGGACGGGGGAAGCAGTTGCAGGGCAGTCTATACGTCTTATAAAAGGGGACCCTGCAGTTATCAGAGCTTTTGTAGAAATAGATGGAATTCCTAAAGAAGAACTTTCAAAATTCACATCACCATACAATTTAGCAGAATACTATACTCGAGTAAGTAGAACAGCGCTGATGAGACTAGGACTTTCAATAGACTGGCGAAGGGAGTTCTTCACAACAAGCTATAACAAAGGATTTAGTAAGTTTATTGAATGGCAGTATCTAAAGCTAAGATCAAAGAAGTACGTCGTTAGAGGGTCTCATCCTGTGGTTTGGTGCCCATTCGACCAGAGCCCTACAGGAGACCATGATAGACTCGAAGGAGAAGGTGTTTCACCAGAAGAACTGTTCTTAGTTTACTTCAAAATGAATGAAGAGTTTTTAGCTGCTGCAACGTTCAGGCCAGAGACACTATATGGCGCAACCAACGTGTGGATTCTACCATCAGGCGAGTATATTAAAGCAGAAATCGATGGAAAGCAGCTGATAGTTAGCAAGGAGTTTGCCCAAAAGATAACTGAACAAGATAAGGTCGTCAGAATTAAGGAAAAATTAATGGGAAAAGACCTTATTGGAAAGAAGTGCACTGTACCTTTATCTGGACAGGTTATTCCCATACTACCAGCAAGCTTTGTCGATGTTAATTACGGAACAGGAATTGTTTACAGCGTTCCAGCCCATGCTCCTTATGATTGGCTCGCATTAAGGGACATACAGAGAACACCTCCTGACGAATTAAAAGATATTGTTAAAGAGATAAAGCCAATATCTATAATCAAAGTAGAAGGCTTTGGCGAGTACCCAGCAATTGAACTAGTAGATCAACTTCAAGTAAAGGATCAGAACGATAAACAAGCTGAAAAGGCGACTGAGATCGTATATAGTAAGGAGTTTCATACCGGTTTTATGAAAGAAAATTGCGGGCCATTAAGTGGAATGTCTGTTAAAGACGCGAAGAACAAGGCTTTAGAAGAATTAATTGCAAATGGATTAGGAGATAAAGCGTATGACCTACCTCAGACGGTTAGATGCAGGTGTGGCACAAGATGCATCGTTAAAATCCTAAAAGATCAATGGTTCCTTAACTATAGTGATCCAGAATGGAAAAGGCAGACAAAGGAGCTTGTAAATTCAATTAAAGTATTCCCGGAGGAGTCTAGAGCTTGGTATATTGCTACAATAGATTGGTTAAATAACTGGCCTTGTGCCCGAAAAACAGGCATGGGAACCCCTATGCCCTGGGATAAGGATTGGATCATAGAAACATTAAGCGATTCAACCATATACATGGCATATTACATCATCAGCAAATATGTGAACAGTAACCAGATACAACCAGATCAGATGACACCAGAATTCTTTGATTGCGTACTCTTAGGAGAAGGTAACTTAAAAGAAGTCTCAGAAAAAATAAAGTTAGACCCAAAGATTATGGAGAGAATACGTGAAGACTTTCTATACTGGTACCCGGTTGATTTAAGAAACTCTGCAAAAGAACTCATCCCAAACCACCTGACGTTCTTTCTCTTCCAACATGTAGCAATATTCCCCAAAGAGATGTGGCCCAAAGGAGTGAGCGTTAATGGCATGATAACAATAGAAGGGAAGAAGATGTCCAAGTCCAGGGGAATCTTCACAACAATAGCAAAAGAACTGGATAAGTACGGCGCAGATGTTGTCAGAGCAACACTCGTGTATGGAGCTGAAGGAATGGACGACCCAGACTGGAATGATAATATAACAAAATTAATGCAGCAGAAGGTCAACTCGCTATTTGATTTCATCACAGAACTGGAAGAAAATGCGGTCGATAAGGAGAAAGGTTTCTTTGAAAAACTTCTACTATCAGAAGTTAAATCGATGGTTCTAGGTGAAGAAAAATATTTAGAGGAAATGAAGACTAAGAGTGCCTTCCAAATAGCGTTCTTCGACTTCCAAAACGTAATAAAGAAGTATTTAAGACAAGTAGGGGCGCCTGAGAGGTCAACAATAGAGCAGGTGATAGGGATCTGGATAAAGGTACTTGCGCCCTTTATACCATTTACATGTGAGGAACTATGGAAAAGAACAGGCAATCAAACGTTAGTTTCAAAGGAGAAATGGCCTACCCTTAACATCACTGAAGAAGACAGAATCTTACAGGTTCAGAGCAGACTAATAGAGGAGTTGATAACAGACGTTAAGGAGATACAGAAGGTTGCGAAAACTAAGTCTAACGAAGTATACATTTATGTCGCTCCAACATGGCTTACAACTATAGCGATCAACTACTTGACATATATTGAAGAGGGGTTGACCCAGAAAGAGGCTTTAAGAAGGGTTAGTGGAGAAACGATGGATAAGAGATTATTTATTAACATACCTTTACTGATTAAGCTTTCAAACACAGTCGACAAAGGTATGATTAAGGAAATTAAAGGAATCAAAAACTTTAACGAATTAGAGATCTACCAGAACAGCAGACAATATATAGAAAGAGAAACGGGAACTGTAGTTAAAATCTTCAGCTCAGATCAAATAGAAAAGTATGATCCTAAAGATAGGGCCAGAAACGCAATTCCATTTAGACCTGCAATATATATAGAATAAAGAATCTAAATAACTACTCTGAGCAGTGAGGATTTGGACTTTTATTTCTTGACTCGTGGCATAGCGATGATTTCACGGATCTCAAGCCTTTGATCGAAGGAGTTTGAGAAGAATGTTTGAGGGTATATGGGCTTTACGATTAAAGCTGTATCGCTCCCTTGACTTGTACCCCCAACAGATATTATATCTTGATATGGTTCAAGGTGACCGCTTACCACCGCCATTAGAGCTACTTCGACCGCCACCTTAAAACCCTGACCTAATGTGTAGTAGACTTCTCTTATGATATTTGTCACAGAGAGTACAGGCTTTCTACTATCCTCTAAGAAGATATCATCAAAAATATTATGAGCTCTCTCTATAATAGTGACATCTGAAGATTCAAGTTCCCGTCTAACTTCTGGGTCTATAATAGGCCAAATCTTATTCTTTCTCTTCCTTGCAGGGTTTGATGAAACGCAAATGACTTTTGCTTTCCCTTTTAGGGCTTTTGCAAACCTTAACGCCGTCTTTCCAGAATGACTTGCAACGACCACGTACTTTATTCCGGTCTGTTCAACCCTCTCAACAACAGCCTTTATCACATGCTCTGTGTTCTGTTCACCAGGCTGGGTAAAGTACAGATCTTTACGTTCTATGACCATTAACGTCTTTGAACTCTCTTCTATAGTGGTATTTAAACAATAACTCAAGTGACAAGCTAAGATTTCAACCCTATTCAGATACTAGCCCACAGTCTTTTGTACTATAACACTATTGTGTGAATATCTGAAAGTGGACCAGGCGGGATTTGAACCCGCGACCACCCGAGTGCAAGTCGGGTATTCTACCGCTGAACTACCGGCCCACAAAATTAGATACTTTAGCTAACATATTTATACATAATTTTTTACTCTTTTGATATTGGTTACAAACTATACCTTTGCCGAATGGATATCTAATGCGCTATCTTCGCCTATTGTAAGTTCTATTTTCGGAATCTTAGCGCCGTTCTTATTAGGATACAAGGACACCCCAACAATAATTGCTTTAATTGTTATTGGCATAGTAATTTACGGGGTATTACCTTTTATGCCGACCTTTTTGAGGATTGCACGTGGCAACAGGGATATCTTCTTTTCAAAGATAGAAGAGAGACCGAGAAGCTTTTTCTTTGGAATACTTGTTTATATTTTAAGCTACTTTACTTTCATAGTTATGGGGCTAACATATTATGCAATATTTTCACTTACTTCGTTGATTATCGCTTTTTTAGCGTTAACCATAACTTTAAAGTGGAAAGTTAGTATACATATGATTGGATTTTGCACCCCATTAACAATTTTAGCTATCATATCGAAGGGTTTTTTTACACCAACTCTTTTACTGACCCCAATTCTAATGTGGGCTAGAGTGAAGACTAAAGCGCATAGTTGGGCGCAAGTAATTGTTGGAACGTTCTTAGGAATCATTGCCACATATTTTTCTATGACAATCCTGATATCAGCGTTCACATTGCAACTTTAGGAAAGATTATATTAAGTATGATTTTTATTTAAAGGTGAGTCAAATGATTTACAAGGTATGGGAAATACCAGGGATCAAAGTTCCTCCACCCAATGAGAGGGTGCTTAAAATCGTGATGTCTCCTGAAGTAACAGACACAAAGCAACTTACATTATTAGTCTCTATAATAAGCCCAGGATATACAACAGGATTGCATAAGCACGATGTTGACGAATTCATGTATGTAGCAACCGGAAGAGGAACGTTCACTGAAGGAGGACAAAACCAAGCCTTCGAAACGGATTCAATACTCTTTGGAAAGGCGAACATAGAACATGAGGTGAAGAACACGGGAGTAGAAACTCTAAAACTAATTTGTGTGTACGTACCTCCTCTAAAACCAAAGGGTATTGTGGAACAAGCAGTAGAGGTTGCCAAGAACTATTGGTCCACTAAGTAAAGAGAGTGGTTTACTTAAGTGGATGACGTCCCAAGCTCATTAATTTCCTTTAGTCTTTTTAGCTTTTTTAGCAGATTTCTTCTTTTTTACCATTTTTATATCAGCTATTCCTTATGAAGTCACCATATATAAATATAAAATAGTCAAACTGCTTTAAAATAATAGTTAAAAATTTTAAATGAAGTCTAAACTTTAAGATAGTATGGATATTATTTATAAAATTAATAAAAGGTTTAAGTTGATTAAGCCACTATGTGTTTTGGAGAGTTATTGACTTTGCTCGTGTCTTTAGTGCTGTCTTCTAGAATGATTCTTAAAAATATGTATACTGGAAGTCGGTAAACAAATTAATCTACTAAAAAGTGAGTATATTTGAAGTATATCTGTATAGTTGCTAGCGTTCTATTGATAAGACTTTTCGGTGCGTTACTTCAGTTGGAATCTTATCTATTAGCATTTGGTCTTCCCATTTTTTACCCACACCAAAGGGTTGAAGTCTTTCTGCCAATTTCAAGGCCGATTCCAGCTTGGTGCCCCTTTCAGCGTAAATTTCAAAGAGTGTGTCGCCTTCCTTTACCTGTTCCCCAAGTTTCACCTTAAGTTTGATACCTGCGCCTTTCTCTTTCGGTGCACCAGCATCTCTGGCAATTTGCGCTATATACTGGTTATTAATCCACAAAATCTTACCATCCTTATTTGCTTTTATCTCTGCACATTTATCCCCGATTTTTATGTCGTCAGGTTTGATTCTTGGATTTCCACCTTGAGCTTCTATAATTTCTCGAAGTTTTCTTTCCGCTTTGCCAGAGCGTAGAATTTTTTTAGCTTCCTCTTTACCATCCTTAACACCCATCATTTCGAAGAGCATACCCGCAAGATCGGTAGCCTTTTCTTGTAGATCTTTAGGGCCATCTCCCATTACCGTTTCCAAAGCCTCTTTTGCTTCCAGAGCAGGTCCTACAGCGTACCCTAAAGGTTGCTCACCAAAGGTCACTGCACATTGAACGTCAATATCTAAACCTTTACCTAACTCGAGGAAATCTTGGGCTAGTGCATGTGCTTCACCAATTGTCTTGATCTTCGCACCCCTACCGGTTGGGATGTCGACGACTAAATGTGTAGCGCCTATAGCTTTCTTCTTACTTATGATCGATGGCAAAAGTAACGGGTCTATGCCAAGGGAGTACTCTACTTGAATAAAGATGTCATCAGCTGGTGCTAACTCTAATGCACCACCCCAAACCATACAACCGTTTGTTTTATTTACCACTTCAACTATTTCTTCAACTGACAGGTTTACTGGACAGAGGTTTTCAACGCGATCAGCTGTTCCGGCAGGGGATGTCACTGCTCTCGACGAGGTTTTAGGTATAGTGAAGCCTGCAGCTGCGATTATTGGCGTTATCAAAATTGTCGTCTTATCTCCTGGTATTCCACCTATGCTGTGCTTATCTAAAATCGGTTTTTTATTCAAATTCAGAATATGACCAGTTTCAACCATGGCTTTTGACAGAGCTTTAACTTCGTCTAGGCTTATACCACGAATGTGAAGGGTGGTTACAAATGCAGCAATCTCTACATCGCTTAAATGATGTTCAACCACATCTTTGACTATAGCTTTTATTTTATTTTCTTGCAGACTCCCACCGTTCAACTTTTCTTGCACGTAACTAAGTGATTCAGGAACGTGAGCATATTGAACTTCGACGAATTCACCAGCCTCAATACCTAACATTTTTGAAATTTCTTTGTAGATGCCTATATAGTTATGTGGGAAGTTGCTGGCAGTGTTGACTATAGCGATTACTTGTTTATTTTTATAGTCTATTTTTACTCTATCTGAAGAATGCACGCCTAAAATGCTTGCAGTTTCATCATCCAATATTACTATTCTTCTCCCTCCTGCCTGAATGTCTAAAAGTTTAACCTTGAGCTTCATCTGAATTCGCGTTCTTCATAATGGGTTATTTGGTAATTAAATGTTTTAATGAGTATTGTTAAAATAGAAAGATGTAGACATTTTAGTTAGAGAGAGTGTAAAATTTTAGTGGGTCCAGCCGGATTTGAACTGGCGATCTTTCGGTTATCAGCCGAACGCTCTAACCAAGCTGAGCTATGGACCCACCACATGGTATGGAAGGAGCTAATTAATATAAAATTTTTGTTGTCTTTCCCTTTATCTCAAAATGGCACTGAAGCCCATCCTTAGTTCATTGCTTTACAGCATGATTTGTTATTGTCGCCATTTTTTCTGATAAAAAAGTTTCTTTATAAATTGAAAATTATTATAATAACAGATTCTTGAATCATTCTTTTTGTAAAATAGGCAGTACACACATGTAAAAAGGAGACCTTTCAGTAAAATTTAATTAAAAATTTGTATAATAATTAATGTTTATAGATGGAAGAGAACATATGCAAGTATTTTAAAAGATGGTATAATGAACAACTAAAGTTTATGCGCTAAGAGGCTTTTCCAGAGTTTGTTGGAAATACTATTGTGAATGTTGAACCCTTGTCTAGCTCGCTCTCAACAAATATTTGGCCTTTGTGTGCTTCGATAAATCTTTTGACAACAACGAGGCCGAGGCCTTGCCCTTTGGCTTTTGTTGTAAAGAATGGTGTAAAAAGTTCTTCCAGCACTTCTTTTGGCATTCCTATACCAGTGTCTTTTACGCTAATGTAGACCTTATCTTGTTCATGACGAGCTTTTATTGTAAGTAGACCGCCGTTCGGCATGGCCTGTAATGCGTTCAATATGAGGTTGTATAGTACACGTTCAATCACCAGCTGGTCTAAGAATATCTTTGGTAAGTCTTTTTCAACTTCGATGGACAATCTTACATTTTCTGGTACGTCAATTTCCTTTATCAAATTGTCTAGAAGTTGTTGGAGATTTGTCTCTTCTAACCTTAACGTGATTGGTCTCGAAAAGTCTTGCAGGTCCGAGACGATCTTGTCCATGTACCTAACCCTTTCTCTTAAAGTTTCCAGACGCTCTAGTAAATTTTCTTTCTCATCATCTGGTATGTTTAGGGTGTTTATCTCAAGGGACATCAAATATACGATGTTGTACAATGTCTGTAGTGGGTTTCTTAGGTCGTGTCCGATCATCGTTGAAGACTGCCCAACAGCAGCTAAACGTTCTGCCTCCATCAACCTCTTTTCAAGTGCTTTTCTTTCTGAGATGTCTTTGACTACGATGTAAGCTTTAATTACCTTATCATCCTTAACTAATGGAACAATGATAACGTCCGCGTCTATTGTCCTACCATCTTTTTTCATCAATTCAGTCTCTAAAGATTTTACACTTTTATCAGATAGCACAGATGAGATGAGTGTCCGTACCTTTGGCTTTTCAGGTTCTTTAAAGAGGCTTACGAAATCGCGCCCAACAAGCTCCCCCACATCATATTTTAGCCTATTTTCAGTAGTAGGGGAGGCATGCATGATGCGACCGTTTAAATCTATTTCAAAAAGGATTTCAAAGATGTTTTCTACGACACTTCTGAACTTTTCTTCTGAAAGGGAAAGTTGAACGTCCCTTTCCTTTAGCTCCTTGAACATTAGCTCGTATGGACGTGAGAGACCTATGCGGATAATGGCTAAGTACATCATGTAGGATGAGAAGATTTTGAACAAGTGCCCTATAATGGAAAATACATCTTGAAAGCCAGAGTATAAAGTTAGAAAAAACTCTGAAAGTATTGTTGCAAAGATCGATATGGACAAGAGCCTGTAAACTTTCAAGTCAAACCTTTCACGTTTCTGACGCAATAGGGTGTAGGAAGCTAAAAGTACCATGATTATAACATATTCTAGAGCGATCTTGTACCCTGTTAATCCAACTTCTGAAATATAAAATGGCGGGAGAAGATTTGGATAAAAGAACACTATTGAAACGAAAATCGTGGTCACTAGAACCAGTCCAACGTTCAAAAGCCATACTCTAACCTTTCTGTCGAAGAACAAAGGTGCTACAAGGAGACATGAAGCGTAAACTAGTCTCGCAATAAGCCAAAGCGATATTGAAAGGTTTGGAGTAAATCCTTGAAAAACATTCATTCCAGGGTAGGCGAGAGTGTGGAGTAGGTCGATGAACGCGATAAAAATAAAGGCGGTTCCCAATATTGAAAAATAGTTGTTTTTTAAATATCTCCTTCCATTGACATAGAACATGAATATAGCAACATAGACAATTATGCTGATAGCCTCTACTAGAGTGTGGAAGAGTAGGAAGTTGTATAAGCCTATAAGTGATAGACTTGTGAAGAAGATTAGCGCAACCAATAAGTAGAAAAGTGTTTCAAGATGGGTATTTTGGGTATCCCCCCAAAGGCTCATCCGCCTTCATTTTCTCCCTTTTTGTTAATAAAGTTTAGTGGGCCAGCCAGGATTCGAACCTGGGATTTACGCCGTGTAAGGGCGTCGTCTTAAACCGAGCTGGACCACTGGCCCGCGTGTAAAGGTGCGCTCATCTGAACTTAAAGCCTTTTGCATCGGATTTAAAGATCTTAAGATTAGTTTCTCATCATTTCTATATGAGAGCTGATTTTAACTTTTGTGTTGAGTAAAGGGTGATTTGGTGTTTGAATGCTTCTCTTTAGAATGGTGTTTAATCGGCAAGCTATGATTACTTCTTGTACTTGGACCCGATATCGACATTAATTTATTGGTGGCTAAGTTTGATGTCTTTCAGTTCACCTTTATCCATTAACCTTGATTTTTGCAGATAATAGTCCAGGCCTTGCACTAAGGCAAATACACTAGCTTCGACTACGTTCTTCGAAGTCGCGGTGGTGCGCCATATGTTATTTCCATCTGTAAACTCTGTGAACACCCTGACGATTGACGCTGTGTCTCTTGATACTTCAGGTAGTACGACTTTATAGTCTACAAGCTTCACCTTTTTTAACTCAGGATAGTTTTTCAGCAGGGCTTTTCTGAGCGCGATGTCAATAGCGTTGACCGGACCTACTCCTTCGCTTCCTTCAACTTGGATATCCTCTTTGACTTTAACTCTCGTTAGGCCGTAAGCTCTGGAGGAGTCTACGCTACCTTCGGCCACCGACAACCACTCATTTACTTCAAACAATTTTTGGTACAAGTTCAGATGTTTAAGAAGAATCAGATAGACTGTGGCTTCTGAATTATCAAGCTCTAGATCCTTCAGTCCCATCATTTTTACTTCGTTCAGGATTGATCCTATAAGCTCCTGCTTTTTGTCGAAGGAGATTCCTAACTCATCAACCATCTTTGCAACTATTGTTGAACGCCCGCTCAAATCTGAAACAGTTATCGCTCTCTTATTTCCAACAAGTTCTGGATCTATGTGTTCGTATGTTCTACAGTCCTTTGTAATTGCGTCAACATGAACGCCAGCTTTATGGGCAAACGCGTATTCCCCAACATATGGTTGATACGGATGTCTTGGGGTCCCCGATGCTTCGTAAACTAAATTTGATAGATGAAGAAGACCTTTTAGTCTTTGTTCAACTGGAAGTTTGCTTTTTAATGCACTTATTTGAAGTTTGAATTCTAGATTTGGCAACACCTGGCAGAGATCAGCATTCCCTGTCCTTTCACCTAGTCCGTTTACAGTAACCTGTACATGTGATGCTCCAGAGAGAACAGCCATCAGTGTGTTTGCAACAGCATTACCAGAATCATTATGCATATGAACTCCTAAAGGCTTTTTTATCAAATCTAATACGTTTCTAACAACTGTGACGACTTGATTGGGCAAAATGCCGCCGTTAGTATCTGCTAAGACTATTTTAGAAGCGCTACAACCTTCTGCTGCCTTTATAGTCTGAATTGCGTATTCTGGATCTTCAAAATAACCATCAAAAAAGTGTTCTGCATCATATATCACTTCTAAGCCATGGTCTTTAAAAAAGGTGATTGTTTCCGAAATCATGTCCAAGTTTTCTTCTGGAGAAATGTTCAATACTGTTTTACATTGGCGCTTCCAACTTTTTCCAAACACTACAACTATGTCTGATTCTGAGTTAAGTACTGCACCCAAATTTGGGTCCCTGTCTATAGAAATATCTTTCCGCTTTGTAGAGGAGAAGGCCGCGATCTTTGAATTTTCTAGTTCATATTCCTTGATTGCTTTAAAAAATTCTACATCTTTAGGATTTGAACCCGGCCACCCTAATTCAATGATATGAACACCGATCTTGTCAAGTTCTAAGGCTACCTTGATCCTATTCTTCAAAGTAAAGCTTACTCCTCTAGCTTGAGCACCCTCCCTTAAAGTTGAGTCAAGAACTTCAACTTCTTTTGGCCTAAAATTCAAAGACAGCAATCGGTTTTCATCATTCATTATACGCATTTGTAGGCTATGGATGACTGGACTTGTGTATTTAACTATTATTTCAAAACGCCGGGAGTGGGATTTGAACCCACGAGTCCCGTGAGAGACGCAGGGTTAGCAACCCTGTGCCCTACCTAGCTGGGCGATCCCGGCAATGTCTGACAGTATTGAACGCCAAAGGTTTGCTTTAAAACCTTTCTTTAAATGGCGATGGTTCTGCCAGTATTCACGCCTAAACAGGGCCTATCAGCCCTATCCAATCCCCTACGTGGACGTGGAAGCGTGGATGCACTATCTTAGGGTTGCTCCCTCCCGGACCTCACCCATTTCGATAGCTCGAAGTCAATACCCTCCCTTCGAAGGGTTTGCTTCTTGCACCCACCCACCACGGCGCAGGTTCGCCTTGGAGTCGGGTTAACGGTTTCCTTGTTTAGACGTTTTACCTGGCAGTTGCTGGTCTCCGCTGTAGCCGGCTGCGGAATAATGGGAGGCGGCTATTCTCCCGACCCTACCCACCGCCGTAAAAAACTTGACATGGGTTCTATTTTTGTCTTATGTTCTTTCTATTGAGTGAGGCTAGGGTTGAACACACAGAACATTTGTTTGTAAACGTTGGGTACCCGCACTTTTCACATCTTTTGCGTTCTTTGGTCTTTATAGTCATCATCTTGGGTATTTTAATTGCTGAATTGAAGAAAGAATACTTTATGCCCGGGTGGTTTGTTTCCAAATCATTTAGAAGTGAACGAATTTCTGTTCTTATACCTTCGTGCATGTACGGACATGAGGCCTCTTGGAAGCGTTCTTTGTTCAGGAAGGCGTATAATGCTAACTCTTCTTCGTAAATTTCTGCTAATGGTTTTATCCTCTTTTGTGTAAAGAGTGATGTTTCATGGTGTACAGGTAGGTTCCATGGGAGACGCTTAATATCGCTGTTAAGAAGATTGATTAGGAAGGTTTGAATTATGTCATCGAGGTTGTGCGCTGTTGCCACCACGTTTACATTTAACTTCTGAGCCACTATATCCATCGCTCTCCTTCTAAGTATTCCACATACACTACAAGACGATATATCTTCTTTTAGTGACTCTATTTGGTCCATTGAATATCCGAAAAGGTCTTTAAAACTAAAGACTTGATGAGGAACATTCAATTCTGCACAAGCCTTTGCAGAAATTTCTATCGCATCATCACGGTAGCCTTCTATTCCTTCATCAATTGTCGCTACTAAAACTTCAGATGCGTGGGACCTTGCTACTTTACTTATTATCCTTAACATTGATAAGCTGTCCTTACCTCCTGAAACCATAAGCAGAACCTTTTCACCATAGTGTAGCATCTTAAATTTCGATATCGTTTTAACAACCTTTTCTTCGATGGACTTCTTAAAACATTGGGCGCAAAGATATTCCCCCGAATATGCCCTGTGATAAATTGCTTGTCTATCACATCTGGAGCATTCCTTACCCATTTTTGTCACTATAGATGGATAAATTTAAGTTAATAATATGTTTTATAATAGTTAATTATTTGCGGTTAAATATTTTCCCTGCATAGTATTTAGGTAGTAATGGGGATAAGGCTTTGCATAATAGTCGCCATCTTAATGTTAAGCAACAATGTTCTAAGTTTACAGGTTACTACAACAAATGAGGGTAAAACTATTGAAGATACCTTTGAAGATTTAGGAGAAAAGTTTGTGCAAATAGTTGAAAGGATGTTATCTATTATTAAAGCCGTTGTCGCTCAAGTAGCGCGTATCTCGTATGCAACAGTTGGAATGGTAGGTGTGCTACTCTACTATAGTAGGGTGAACAAAAAGATTGGTATGGACCTAATAAAGGGAGCGATAATTCTTGCAGTTATCGCTGAAGTCGTATTCCCATTTCTCATTTGATATGGGGTTATCTAATTTTATACCTGAAAAGTGCAGCAACTCCACCAATTGAATCTAATTGTATACCCACGTTCGTGTTATTATCCAAAAAGAAGAGAGAGCCTTTATATGTAACTAGATTAGAGAAAATTTCAACAATAACTCTTTCTTCTACAGGATATTTTGATAGGTAATCCTTAGATATCAAAAGTGAGTCACAAGCTCCATTAGAAGCCATAATTTTTATCTCTTCAATAGAAGAACTCGATAACCCATCTCCTTTGTACATAGACTGTAAAATTCTTTCCATGACATCCTTTGCCTTAGAAAAGAAGTTATCCCGCATTACCTTAGAAAATCCTTCCGAATTCAATGCCATTCTTATCCCATCAAACCCAGCTGTGTCAACACCTTCAACGATGTAGATTTGGAGCGTTTTCCCTAGATTTGTGTTTTCTAAGTAATTCTTAAACTCTAGCTTTAGAGGGCCAGGACCTGAAATTACAATTTTCCTGTTCTGCTTAAGTAAAGGTGCAAGCACTTTCGATATTTTCTCAAAGAAATCGTGTCTCAACTCTTGTTTGGTTTCGTAGCGTTTTCCTTGATAATAAGATGGAATTTCTGCTACATAGTCTATTTTACTCCCCTTCACCTCTCCTATGCCTGCTACAATAGAGTCTAAAGAGAGTATTACAAATTGATCTTGTTTTATATATTCGCTTAACATGTTAAACTTGATTTCATCTTCTCTTATCAAGAGAAACTTTGTCCCTGGTCGAACCTCTAATACATGCCTTGAACCTTGGGAGACGTCAGCGTCGGAGGACGCTTGTATTTCTCCGTCTATGTTAAGCACTTCAAAGGAACCTGCAAAGTGGACGCTATCGACTTTTATTGTGAGGATTAAGCTTTTTCTTTCCTTTTCTACGTGACGTGAATACATCTTTTCGTATTTTATTGTTCTGAAAGTTTTTGATGATACTAAATCCCCCTTTCCTATATACGATCTAAGGAAGAGCATATCTTCCATATTTTCAGGAACAATTTCTGCACTACTTTTAGTGAGCTTTTTGAACCACAAATAGCTCACACGATTTGGAAATTGTTAGAAATCATCCAGCACTGATATAACAAGGGAGGGGTTCTTCTTTGAAATTTCGCCTATCCTATGGCCTATTACTGCTATAAGCCCTTTCTTTTCTGAAAGGTCAACAATTCTCTGGGAGATTATCCCATCAAATACGAGATACTTAACATTCTTTAGTTCTTCAGATTCAAGTTGTTTGGCTAGTTCGCTAACTGGAACCCGGAGTATTTCTTTGAATCCTTCATCCAATAACACACCTTCCAGAGTATTCACCAACGAAGGCTTTAACTGCTTAATCTTCTCCACTATCTCGGGCTTTAATGCGGAGGGAACTTCCCTTTTTGGAGATGGCGGTTGAGCGATACTTTTCAAGCATTCTTCAATTTCTAGGGGGGTCAGCTCTTCAACCTCCTTTCCTGTTGGAGCCCTAACAACGCTATCAATCTTTGCTACTTGCGACAGCTCCTTTAATATTAAGTCTCCACCTCTATCGCCGTCCAAGAAGGCGATTATTTTCTTATTCCTGCTTAACTCTATTATAGACTGTGGAATCCCTGTACCTTCTATACCTATTGTATTTTCTATTCCTGCTCGTAGAAGGTTCAGTACATCTGCTCTTCCTTCAACCAGTATGATTGTGTCAGACTTTTCTACAGCTGGACCAGCAGGAAGCTTTTCTTTACCAAAGGCGACGATTTTGGATTTGCCCATAGATTCGCTGATATCTTTTAGTATCTTGTCGCTTTCTGTCATCACCTTTTTTGACCATTCCCTTGCGATTTCTTTAGCCCTGTCCTTGATCTGCTTGACTTTTTCTACTCTTACGTCCTCCATCGATATGAGCCTGAACTTTGCATTGCAAGGACCTACTCGGTCGACACTTTCTACAGTGGCAGCAATCAAACTAGTTGTTTCAAAATCAGTGGATGTTGGTATAAGGACCTCACCGAAGGTTCTATCGTTCTTAGATTCTAGGTTTATCTCAATTCTTCCGATTTTCCAAGTCTTCTGTAGTTCATTTAGATCAAAATCCGGCCCAAAAAGGCCTTCTGTTTGACCGAAGATTGCGCCTACAACGTCAGCACGTTCAACAACGCCTTCTATTTCAAACTTTAATCGTATTAAATATTTAGTAGGAGTTGACAATTATTATCAGTCCAAGTGTGTTTTAGAAGCCCATTATTTAAGCTATTTTAGAGATAGGGTCTAATTAAAGAGGGAAAATCTTCTAAATGCAGTGTCTGCCCCTTTCCTATTTTAAAGAATTCTTTTCGATACCAAATGTCATACTTTATGCTCTTCTCATTAAACAAAATGATGAGTTTTTTGCATATGGACCATCCTTCCTTATCGTTATCAACTAGAATGATCACTTTAGAAGAGGATTTCGCCAAATTGAAGAGCGTCACATGATCAGAGTTATGACTGTATAAGAACGGTTTGCCTATCACACCTAGTTCCTCTAATGCTTTAGCGTCGTTTGGGCCTTCAACGACGAGCATTGCATTGTCCTTTATTTCGTTGTTCAACGCTTTCACAAGGTCTTGAATTTTCTCGATTATTGAAACTTTTTTTCTACTAAACTTAGATTTGGGGTGTACCCCGCCTCTGAACGGTCTTGGGACATCTGAACCTTTTTGGGTCATTCACCAAACCTCTTTATGCGGGGCTTTGACACCCGCCTGTCGCGTCGCTGGGTTAACCCTCTGCCTCATTAGATCAGCGAGGGCCGTCGCCACGCATGTTTGACGGATGCCGTATTCTTTAGGCGAACATATGGAATAAAAGGTTTTCTTAAACATATTGGAAAAGTTCGGTTAGGTTGATTTCTAATGCGGTTACTGGATTGCGTAGAGAGAATTTCGTAATATAAAGTGGGGTGATCTCTCCTAATATTCCTATCTTTTTGCCTTTGATCTCTATTGAGGCACAACGCCCATCTATGAAGTATTCGTTTGATGTACCAGTTATTTTGTAGTCTTTTATGCCCAAATAGTTTAGTATCGAGAGAACTGTTGATTTAATTTCAGTAAAGTTCGTCTCAGAACTTGATATCAAGGAGGCGATTTTGGTAATTTCAACAACCCTCTGATGGCTGTCGAGTTCAAAGGTGCGACCTAATTCAAAGAGTTTTTGCGGAAACATTTCATGAATATTAGAGGAAGATACTTCCAAAAGTTGGGGAATAATAGAAGCCCTTAGCACATTATACCCTTGTGTTTTAGGCGCTTCAACTTCAATAAGCGAAGGCGAGAACGGACGCTGCAACTCTTTATTTGTGAGATAAAAGTTCATTACCTCTGTGAACCCTAAACCAATCAAACAAAGTCGCACATCTTCATAGAACCTTTTTATTTTAAGTGGTTTCCCAAGCTGAGGGAGTTTAAGATGGAGAGGGCGAATATTGTTATAACCATATCCATAGCCGACTTCTTCAATTAGATCTACTTGATGGATAATGTCTATTCTATATCTTGGGACTTCGACTTCTACCCCCTTTCCCTTTTTAACAGAATACATATTCACTTTCCTTAGCAAATTGATTGTTTGCTCTTGATTTACTGGAATACCTAAAATTCGCTTAACATTTTCAATATCTAACTCCATCTTTGTAGGAGACAGTATTGGAGACATAAACGATTTATTAGATGCAGTAACCTTTACCGCATAAATAGAGGCACCATAGTCGAGTAAGGTTGTAGCCAGTAGCGCGAGAGCGTCTTGAGCGGCTTTAGGTTCTGTCGACGTGACGTCTACAAAAAGAGATTTTGTCCTTTCAGTCAACGTTGTTAAATTGCCATTGATTATTGGAGGAAAGGAGAGCACCTGTTGGTTCGAATCTTTTATTATTGGAAAAGAGTCTCTTGAACTTAGTATATGTGAGTAGTGGATGCCTTGTTCTGTGTTTCTGAGAACTTCTTCAATCGTCATAGGTTCAATACAATTCAAAGGAGTGAATCTGAAAAGCTTGTTTTCTGTCGTGTAAAATATCGGGGGAGTTATCTTAGATGCGTCGTGCAGACCTATTGCAAACCTAGATCTTTTTCGCCCAATCCCGTTATGCAAATCTTCTTGGAAAGAGATAAGTTCTTTAAGAACATACTCTGAAAATTGCAGTTCAGCATACATAACAAATATATAAGGCCTAACCTTTTCTACACTTTTATCAACGAACACTTCTATATTAGAGTAGGGGAGACTTGATATTCTTTGAGGTGCCATATCAAATAAGAAATAGTTTATTGCTTTTGCTATACCAGCTGGTGAACCAAAATCGGGGCGGTTTGGACTGTATTCGACCTTCACTTCTTCATCGTTAAAGTCTTCTATATCTAACCCTATAAAGGGTAAAAATTCAAGTATCTGGTCTTTGGAAAGAACCTGTTTTAAGAAGCTGTTTAATCTATCATATCTAATACTTAGGACGGGCATAACTTACACCTCTTAACCAACTTAAACTGTTTTTGTAGAGGAAACGAATTTCCTCCACATTATAAGCGAGCATTATTAATCTTTCTAATCCTCCACCCCACGCTAAGACTGGATTTTTAACTCCAGCAGGAAGTGTGACTTCAGGTCTGAACACGCCCATACCACAAAGTTCTATCCACTTACCGAGTCTTTCTACATATGCAACAGCCTCTAGCGAAGGCTCTGTATATGGGAAGAAAGTGGGCCAGAATTTAACCTTTTCAAAACCTAGTTCTTTGTAGAATGCGCTTAAAACGCCAATCAGATGTCTTAGGGTAACATTTCTACCTGTAACAATTCCTTCATATTGATAGAATTCAAATAGGTGCCTATTATCCAGGTTTTCATTTCTGAAAACTTTGTCAACAGAAAAGACTTTAGCAGACTTTGGTCTGTTTTTGTAGAGGTATTGGACTGTGATTGGTGTTGTATGGGTCCTCAAAACCACCTTCTCAGCTTCATCTAATGACCACTTATAATTCCATCCATGTGATCCAGTATTGCCCCCATTCTCATGAATATTTTGAATGACGTTAATAGGAGCTTTGTTCTTTATTTCTTTGTCAAGTAACCCCTTTAAGTAAAAGGTATCTTGCATGTCCCTCGCAGGGTGATCTTGTGGAATGAATAATGCGTCGAAATTCCAAAATGAAGGTAGGACTATTGGCCCTTCGATTTCCTCAAAACCGAAACTAAGAAATATTTCCCGTACTCTATCGATAAAATCTTGTACAGGATGCTTCTTTCCAGGGTATATTAAAGGCACAGGGCTCTCTATGTTATAAGGTCTAAATGTGATCGCCTTCCATTTTTCTGTTATAATTAGTTCAGGGGTCAACTTATCAACATAGGATTTCTTTAAGTATTCTTCTAATAATTCAAAGGCTTTACTGGTGGCTTTAATCTTAGTCTTCTTGACTTCCTTGAATAATAAATAGTTGGGTCTTTTCTTAAGTTCTTCAAGTGCTCCTTTTTCGTCGGGTGTCAAATTTGTTATCTCAATTTCTTTCTGCGAAAAAAGTTTGCTAATTAGAGATTCTGTCGCCAATTCCTTTGGGGGGTTAGCCTCTAATTGTATATGGCCCTTATCTTTTAGCACCTTTACCAAGTTCTTTTTTATTGCTAAACCAAGAGCTGCAGAAAACTCCTTTTCATCCATCTTTAATTCCTTCTTTAACGTTTCTAATGGGCATACACCCTTCTTTGTTAACAAAATGTGAATCTGCCTTTCAGGTAAACCATCTGTAACGCATTTTATCCCCGCACTGCCAAGCTGGGCGAAAATCTTCATATCTTCACTTGTCTCGATCAACTTTTTCTCCTTTAGCCATTCCACACCTCTGCGTATTTGGTCGATAGAAAGGTTGGTAATATCTACAAGGTCTTCTAAGTTTACACTATCCTTTCCTTTCAGCGCTTTAAGCACTTCGACTTCAATTGGATGAAGTACAATTTCCATGAAATCTACTGCTCCATATGTTCTCATAATGTTTTTAAATCTTTTTGATAGACCTTTCCATAAATGGAGAACCAAAAAATTGGCACAAACGGAGTAACTCCATGGGTAGTAGAGGGAGAGGTAGACTACAACAGACTTGTTCAACAGTTCGGCACAAAATACATCGATGAGACAATAATAGAACACTTCAAGAGGTTTACAGGAGAAATAAATTTCTTTATTAGGAGAGGTTTCTTCTTTAGTCACCGAGACCTTGACTGGATATTTGAAAAGTATGGAGAAGGAGAGAAGTTCTACCTCTACACAGGAAGAGGCCCTTCAGGAAAGGTCCACATAGGACATCTTTTACCTTGGTATTTCACAAAATATTTACAAGAAAAGTTTAATGCACAACTTCTTTTTCAAGTGACAGATGACGAGAAATTCCTTTACCGGGACACACTATCTATGGAGGACGTCAAAAAAATGACAATGGATAATCTCCTTGATATTATCGCAGTCGGATTCGATCCAAAAAGAACCCAAATATTAATTGACATTCAAAAGATTCAAGAGCTTTACCCGATCTCTGTTAGGGTTGCGAAGGCCATTACCTTTTCAACGGTGAAGGCCGTCTTTGGATTCGAAGATTCAACAAATATTGGGATGATCTTCTTCCCATCTATCCAAGCTGCTCCTGCATTTTTGTACTCTGAAAAACTTGGGAAACCCGTTCCATGCCTTATCCCTGCGGCAATAGACCAAGATAACTTTTGGAGGATGACAAGAGATATAGCTGAGAAGTTAGGTTATTACAAACCAGCTCAGATACATTCTAAATTCTTACCCGCATTGGGTAAGAGTGGGAAGATGTCGTCATCGCTCCCAGAGACTGCGATATACACAACGGATAAGCCGAGGGATATAGAGAGAAAAATCAAGAACGCTTTCACAGGAGGGCAACCTACAATAGAAGAGCAGAGAAAGAAGGGGGCAAATCCAGACATATGCCCTGTATTCTTCTACGAGAAGTATTTTTTTGAAAAAGATGATGAAAAATTAGATAAGATCGAATTTGAATGCCGTTCGGGAAAACTACTATGCGGAGAACATAAAATGTGTCTAATTGACAAGGTTAAAGAATTTTTAACAGAATTTCAAGAGAGAAGGGAGAAAGCCAAAGATAGAGTCAACGAGTTCCTTTACAATCCTGAGAAAGAGATCTCCCTGTAGAATCGATTTCCTTATTCCTAATCCTCGTTGATGAAATTCGATCACCATCTTCTGCCAGAATCAGTGGCACAACAATCTTATGTAAAGGAGGAAGGCCCATTACGCGTCTTACTAGATTGCATTCATCAGCAAACTTGTCTGTTTCCTCACTCACCACTATAGCGTCTGATTCGTAATCTAATGCAGGCCCGTAATGATCTTTAAGTTCAACTATAACGTATTTTCTGTTTTTGTACCTATTCTTTAGAAAGCCATTTAGTTGCCTTAATCGGACTTTATATCCATTAGTAACACGTTTTCCTAGATGCTTTACCAACGAATCAGAGGATAGCCCAATAACAACCCTTTCACCCAACTTAAAGCCTGACTCTAAAAGTGAGATATGCCCTTTATGTATGCAGTCAAATGTTCCTCCTAAAACGATTTGTTTGTAAAGGTAAATCTTATTCATTTGACTCACAACTTCTAGGTGCCCTATTCTATTTGGATGATATATTACTTAAACGTTAGCTAAAAGTAGAAATAAGACAATTTAACTAGATAAGATGAGAAATTTGGAGAAAATGGAGATATACTTGAAGGCTGGTAAAATAGCAAGTACAGTTTTAAAGGAGACTAGGTCAAAGGTCCGACCTGGGGTCAACTTTTCACAAATATGCGAACAAATCGAGAATAGAATAAGGGAGCTTGGAGGCGAACCAGCTTTCCCGACAAACATTTGTGTAAATGAAATTGCTGCACATGATACTGCAGAAATAGAAGATATTAGAGAAGTTCACGATGGAGACGTTGTTAAAATCGATATAGGAGTTCATGTGGATGGTTATATAGCTGACACCGCGATAACAGTCAACTTTAGCGAGTATTATGCTACTATGACGACTGCGAACATGGAAGTATTAAACCTCGCATTGAAGAAGATCAAACCAGGAGAGAGCATTGGAGAAGTTGGAAACATAGTTTATTCGTCTGCGCTTTCGATGGGGTATAAGGTGGTCACAAACCTCTCAGGCCATGAACTTGGGCAATATCAAATCCATGCCGGCCAATCTGTCCCTAACACACCTGTTAACGGGTTCATAGGAAGATTTGGAGTTGGAAGGTGTTACGCGATCGAACCCTTTCTCACATCGAACAATGCTGCAGCATACGTAGAGGAGACCGATAAAGCAGCAATATACAGTATAGTCAAAAGGAAAAGGCTGAAAGACCAAGTAGCAGATAGATTCTTGGAAAAGGCCTGGGAGAGAAGAAAGACGCTACCCTTTTCAGCGAGATGGTTCAAGGACTTGTACGACAAAAATGAGCTTCTAAGAGCGCTTGACTACCTTGCTAAGAACAAAGTTATTAGAGCTTATCCGGTTTTGAAAGAGGCGACAGATCAAGTTGTTTGCCAGTTTGAACACACCGTTTTCATTACTGAAAAAAACACTATAATAACGACAATCTAGGAACTTATTTCTTCCTTGTATATTGAGGTCATCATCGTTTTTGAGCCACATTTTTGGCAGTTACTTCCTTCTTTAAATATAAAGTCATTTGGCTGGAAGAGCCGTTTCATCTTTAAACCGCACGAGCCACATTCTTCTATTGTGACGACTTTGAACTGTTTCTGACTTTTAAATAACTTGCTTGACATTATTGCCCAACTCCTAACGTGTTCCCAACACCTACAACCATTATAATGTCACCCTCCTTCGTGTTTGATTCAATTAGCGCATCTAATCGGCTGTGAACTTTGGAGGCTGCTTCTGCTATCTCTTTAGTCATGGCGGTGATTGCTTCTACTATAGATTCTTTAATAATTATGGCATAAAGTGGAATCCCCATAGAGGAGGCTATTTCTTCAATCTTATATTTGTCAACACCTATCCCACCTATTGCAGCACCAACACCTTCAGCGACCTCTCCAGTCGCTTCTCCTTCCAGCTTTAATGCAGCATCTATCATTATTATTGTCGACGGTTTTACACCATATTTGTTGACAAGAGATTCTATAGCATTACCAGGTTGACCAACATTTGCTGCAGGGCCTTCAGCCTTTATTACGTAAAGTTTCCTATTTTTATAAGGTACTTCACTGAAGATAGTGTCACGAGCAATTGGTTTCTTTTCCGAGTTGAGCATTAGTTTCCCGGCCACCAAGGCTCCAATACCATCCCCTATTGGTTGGCCACTTTTGATTGGTTCAACAGCAGAGAATAAGGCTTCAACTTCTCTTAAAAGGTCAGGCAGTATGATTTGTAATTGAAGAAGAAGATAATAATTAGACGTCTTCTTTCCAACGAGATAGTAATGACGGACAACTTTATAATAGAGGTTAAGGGTTGTTGATATTTCTAGTAAGTTTTCCATTATAGATGTAGTTACAGAATCCTTTTCTGGCAAAAGCTTCTTAACTTCGTATCTAACTCTTTCGTCCCTTACACTTAAAAGATGTTCTATCTTCTTAACGAGCCCCGCGGGGTCTATGCTAACAGGTGTAATCGTAAAGTATTCTATCAACTTATCGATCTGTGGTGTAGCATCACCTTTGTATCCATTCTTTTGAAGGAACGTTTGGAGTTCCTTTGTTGACTTGTCTCTGGCATCCTTTATCTTGTTCAACGCGCCTGATAACGAATAAAGGACACGTTGCGTTTGAATACTTTGTCCAAAAAACAAGTAGAGAAAAAATATGCCGTAGAATATTAAAGATAGTATCTGCTGGAGAAGCGATTGGTCTACAGGGAAAAGCTGTAGCATTTGTCCGAGCATTATTTTTTTACACCACTTTCTATTTGTTTAAGGCGCCGGCACCTTCGCTTCGCGATGGCTTCTGCACATCACTAACGCAAAGGCGTGATATGGTTTGACTTCTGGGGTCTGACGAGACCAGGTAGATCCCACATCACTATGGCCGGCTGAACATTACGCCCAAATTACTAGTAATTAAATCTTTATTTTCTTGGTGGGAAACTTTTATTTTCCACTTAATTAATGGTTTGATTTGCTGGAGGGGCTATCGTCCAGCAAGGGAGGACAACGGGCTCCAGAACAGAATATGGGTATGCTGACTACGTTGGATGATGTAGCTTTGGAGCTGGGTGAAGATACCCGTAAGCCGTGGGTTCAAGTCCCACTAGCCCCATCCCCATCTAGTTTTTTCTATAATTCTTTTTATTATGTACATTCAGTAACAAAGAATCAATAAGCTGACAGCCTTTAATAAAAATTTCTTTGGCAAATGGTATACTCCATAATATGTAGAAAAGAGGGTTTTGAAGCACTTTAAGTTCTGTTTCATTCAAAGATAAATACGTTCAATTTATAGACATTGCAAATGTCAAAGAAAAATCAAGGAAAGGAATCCGAGGAGAGAGGATTGCACATAAGCCTTTACAAAAAGTTTGTTTTAAAGAGGCCCAAGCTTTGGGCAGCGGTACAAAAGAATTTAGAAGAGTTATTAGAAGATTTTCAAAGAGATCCTGATAAACTGCTGTTAACTTATGAGAGAGTGATATCGGAGGATTTCCTTGAAAAGTGTGACTCACCAGAAAAGTATTGGATTTTCCTTATTTTAAAATTCTCTATAAGCTATCTCAATGAGACGAAGAATATCTTTAACTTCCATTTCGATTTGATAAAGAAGTTTTATGATAGTGAGATTCCGCCTCCAATAAGGGGTGATATAGAATTTGCAAAATTATTAGATAATGAACAATATAGAAGCCAGTTCCTTAACAGAATTTATTCCGTTAGAAGAGATATTTATCTAAAACTAAATAAGATGCTCACGATTTATGATAAGTTTAAAATTATATCTAATCGTGATGAAGAACTAGAAGGAAAACTGAATAGAAAACTCACCATCTTCAGGATAACTCATGCATTTAAATTTAATAGATTTGTAAAAGAGATAGAAAACAGTCAACCCAGTCTGAGACAGTACATTGCTTCGATTTGCATATGACTTTAAATTGTTTTATTTTTTGGGATGTTTTAAGGAAGATGCGGCGTCCAGGATTTGCCTCTGAACAGGTATGCAACAGTGGAACAATATCGAAGAAGCGAGCATTGGCACACATCTTCATGCTCAAACTCTGCTGAAAATTAGAAAAATTAATAAATGTATCATTGACATAAAGGATAGAAGATAATATTTTAAATTTTTCTTCCAACTTTGTTTTCTTTACAATTTAAATCTCGGATTTTAAGCCAACATTTACCAATTAATTCATGAAAAAATGGAGAAATTTTTATTTATATGGATACATGCAAATAAAGTTCGAGCAAAATTGGAAAAAGTCTTAAGGAGAAGTTCAGGGTGAAGAATCAAGAAAGACCATAGGCAAGAGAAGACTATTGGCTTTAGCTACGTTAACAGCTGTAGGCTTATCAATAAAACCTCTTATAGAAAAGGCTCACGCAGATTCAGGTGAACCATTAATTATAGGCCAAAAAAATTCTGGAGATGATACTGAAGGTTTTGGACATACAACTGAGCTTACCTCGAAAGTCGACTCTGGCTCCGACGCTATATATTCTGTGTTACATGTACAAAACACTGGGATCCAATGTGGGAACAGCCCCCTTTTGCCATATCCGGATACTGTGCTGAAGGCATCGGTGTAGCAGGATATTCAGAGAAGGGTACGGCAGTGCATGGGAATGGGGTTTGGAACCCAGATATGGGCGGAACAGTGAACTGTGTGGGTGTAGGTGGTCATTCAAATTATGGCATAGGTGTTCAGGCTTCAAGTCCGAACGGAATAGCTTTGAAAGTGGAAGGGAAAAGCGACTTCAATGGTAAGATAGGTGATCCCTTAATTATAGGGCAGGACCATTGGGCCGAAGAGGGGAAGAAAACAGAATTAAATGGGAACGTTGACTCATGGACGCTAAACATAACCAATGGAGGACAGGGTGGCGCCATCTGTGGCGGAACATTAGGTGGCATCGCCATAGCAGGATACGCAAATAATGGTATATCTATACACGGAAATTCATCGAACGGTATAGGAGTGAATGGCTGTTCAGATCATTCCACAGGTGTTCTAGCTGAAAGCTCAAATGGGATTGCGCTGGAGGTAAAAGGGAAAAGCAATTTCAATGGCCGAGGCTATCTTTCAGCTAAGGTAAATGATATCCCTAACGGGACAGGAATGTCCGCAGCTCTCCTAGTTGAAAATCTAGCAGGTGCAATAGAAGGGAATGTTCCACCTCAAGCTATCGCTGGGATGGCTTTGCAGGGTCGTGGTGTCGAGGGGCAATCAGTTAGCGGTGAGGGTGTTATTGGGATTGCTCAAGAAACTGGTACAGGCGTCAGAGGCGAGGCATGGACGAATGGTATCGGGGTCTATGCAGCAAGTAAGTCTGGAACAGCGCTGAAGGTGGAAGGGAAGAGCAGCTTCAGTACGGTAGGGAGTGGAAAAATACCTCGCTTAAGGAAATCTTTTACGGTAAGTGTAGCTTCTGGGCTTATGACAGAGAAAAGCCATATTTCTGTGACCTTGACGAGCGACCCCATGGTCTTAGGAGGAGATGCTGCAATATCATGGATTCAAAGGGATCCAGCGAACAGCAGGTTCACGATAAACTTGACCAAGGCCGTTGGAAAGGATACGACGTTCACATACTTCATCGTAGAACCTTGAACTTCGTAAGTTAGATTAGTAGATAAGGAATCATTAGGGAAGATGTTTTATCTTCCTTTTCTAGCGAGCGCCATAAAATTATATATGCGGATCTAATTAAAAATGAATGGCGAACAAATATTCTATTCACACGACACTGACACTACTTCCAGCACTTGCGCTAGGATCTAAGAAAACATCTTCATTTACTCATATTTTTATTTGTCAATATCATAATTGACATTGAGACTTTTATAGTCCTTGTCTGAGATCTGGGTTCAAGGCACATGATGCCAGGAAGTTAAGGTAGCTTAGGAACAGCATTCTAAAAAGTTTCAAATCCTCATAGATATTATAAAATAGCGTAATTCGAGAGTCCTCTACAGATTTTAGGGTGAACGCGTAATCTGGATAGTTCATTTTATGCGTAGCGCAACCCAAATAGAGAGATTATGATAATAGACAATATTTTACATCTTGTCACAATACAAAACATGGTGGACCGGGTGGGACTTGAACCCACGACCTCTCCCATGCCAAGGGAGCATAACTACCAACCTGTACTACCGGCCCTCAACAAAAGTGCTGTTTAGTTGCGTAGTTTAAAACCTTTATGTTAAATCTTTTATTTAAGTTTAAATGTTCATAGAAAGTCGAGTATAAGCTATTAGCAAACAACAGGTTGCATGGAGTTTGCTTTAAAAACCGATTTCTTAAAAATTCGTTCTAATCAGTATTTAAATTTGCCACTGCTCTTGCTTTTAATATTTGAAGGTCAAATATACCAGAACAATTAACGCAGCTAATGTGAACAGATCTGGTAACATAGCAAAAGGACCTAGACCGAAGGCGTAGAAACCAAAAACCCGATGTACCAAAGGATTAGAAGTAAGAGAATTAAGCAGTAGGACGACTGAGAATATTATTAACCAGACAATAAACTCGGATTTCGTCTTCAAATACATGCTAATATATGTGAGCAGCAAAATAAATAATAATACAACATTAATTGTAGAAACTACTGTCCTAATAGTATAATATAACTCTATATCACCAGGAATGCCCTCCTTTGGTGAAGGACGTAATTGCCCAGGAGGAGGTAATCGAAAGTTTACAGCAACCCAAAACGTTGTGAGTAAAGCCACTAATACCAACGTGGCTAGTATTAGCAAAAATCTAGCATTTCTTTTCATATCATTCTACCTATTCCATCCCCTCCTTTTTTTCCTTTTCCCAAATTTTATCCACAATTTCTTCAAACATTTTATAGTTCACTTCCATAAGTGGTGAAAGAAAATATGTGACACTATACTTGTCCCCTGTTGAAACTATCAGTCTGTTCTTTTGCAGTACTTCAAGATGATGTCTTATGGTTCTATAGTCGAGGTTAAGCTGGTTTGCAAGTTGGTTGGCATTTTGTGGAGCCTCCCGCAATACTTTAACTATCTTCACTCTTGTAGCACCGCCTCTAGTACCGATGAAGAGCCACCCGAACAGGTATCTCATTGGGTTTGTGCTAGAGGCCATCTAAATCCCTGAGAGCGTTACAATTACCTTTCTCCTATTTATTTAGGTTACGTCGCTATCCTTCCCTTATTCCAATAATCAATTCGTTTGGTGTAATTTTGGTATAATTCTGAAAAACTGTTTTATAATGTTAAGATTCGTCTACATTCCTGAAGTTAGGAGAGGGTGAATTAGATGGACTTAAACGTTACAAAGATGCGGAAAGATGCGACAGCATGTGGGCGTTTTAAATTTCTACATAGCTGCAAACGTTATGCAAACCGAACTTTAGATCTTTGAGGTGCCATGTGGTTGGTTACAAAAGCGGTTAACTTGAAGTTCGTGCACATTACTATCGTTTTCATCTTAATTCTTCTAACATTACCTTCAGTTACTCTTGCTGATCAGTACTCTTATGTCTATGGTAAAGTCGTAAACGAATATGGCAGTAGCCTGTCAAATGTTCAGGTTCAATTCTACACCCTTAACGGAGCCCTTGCAGCGTCAACAAACACGAGCTCTGACGGTTCTTTTAGTTTATGGCTCACCTATGGAACATATAGTCTGCAATTTACTAAAACAGGGTACGCTAAAACCATGCAAAGTGTTCTTGTTCAATGGCTAGATACTGACCTCGGAGTGATAACTTTAAACAAGGCTTTGAAGCTTTCAAGTTCGTCTCTGGGTCTTGCCGCTGAACCGAGTTCTGTTTTAAACATTCAATTTTCAGTAGGGAATCTAGGCACTATACCTGAAACCGTAAGTTTCTTAGTGGATGCGCCTGCGGACTGGTCTAGTAAGGTCTTGGATGGTAGTAAAGAAGTTGTTGGAGTCTACCTTTCTACTGGGCAGAGCATGTCCCTCCAGCTAGAACTTACGGTCTCTCCTAACGCCCAAGCATATGTTGGGTATAATGTCTCTTTAACAGCTTTTGGATCCTCTAATTCAACGTTAACGTTTAACATTTATGTTAAACCCAAAGCAACTGTTTTAGTCACAGGTAGAGTTTTAGATGAAAATGGCGCGAGACTAGAGAATGTATCTGTTTGCACATATTCTTCTGACGGCTTACCTTTAGAGGTTACGTACACAGACTTTAACGGTGACTTCAAGGTTATGTTACCTGCTTCAACGGCAGTCACCCTTAACTTGATGAAGGAAGGTTATGTTAAGTCCTCAAAAAACCTTCAACTAAAGAACGCGAATATCAGTGTTGGTGACATAACTTTATCGAAGACTATCAAACTATATTCTTCAACATTGAATGTGACATCTAACCCGGGGAATAAAATCCTTATGCCATTCACCATAAGCAATTTAGGTGATGAAGCTGAGCCGGTATCCTTCAAAGTTGAAGGCGCAGAAGATTGGGGTGCAAAAATTCTACTACCTCAAAGTAACATGGAAGTTTCAAAGGTTTATCTTTCCCCTGGCTCGAGCCTCAGCCTCCAACTTGATCTCACTATACCCCCTTCTTTTACTGGAGAGAGAAGAGTTTCTATAACTGCCTCTTACAGAGAGACTTCTTCACTAGAATTCTATGTTCAGGTTAAACAGACAGACACCAACATAGTTTTATGTAGTTTTCCAGGCAAATCAGCTAGCGCGGGTGACACGGTTCGCTTTCAAGTTAAATTAAACAATCCTACAAATATTTTGCAACGTTTCACAGTATCAGTTAATCACGTTCCACAAGGATGGATCACATCTGTGAAGAATGCAGCTGGTGAATCTGTAGTAGATACTGTTTTAGATGGAAACAGTTACGCAGAGTTAACCGTTCAAGTCATTATACCCTCTGACACAGAAGCTGGAAACTATACTTTAATGTTCTCAGCAAGCTCGCTCTATTCTTTTGGAGACATTCCACTTTTGGTCGCTGTCACCAAGTCAACTTCAAGCTTAAGCTTTGAGGCTTCACCACCCTACTTTGACACCTACGCAGGGTCTCAAGCACGCTTTACCCTTAACGTTTCTAACTTAGGCGGATCATCTGAGCTTTTTAACCTTTCAATCCAAGGGTTACCATCCGACTTTAAAGGATGGTTTGAAAGTTCTGCTAAACAGAGGATAACAAAGATTTACGTTGAACCGGGTAAAACTAGCCAAATCTATCTTGTTGTTGAGACACCTAGTAGCATAAAACTTGGTGCCAGAAACTTCACAGTATCCGTTGGGGACGGTTACATCAACAAAACACTTCCTTTAACCCTAAATATATTGGGTTCATACCAACTTCAGATTACAAACCAAAACTTCTACACTTCACTTAACGTAGGAGGACAGGGAACCTTTACACTCAGTATAAAGAACATTGGAAGCCAGGAGGTTACTAATGTCAAAGTTGTTTTAGGCACAGTTCCAGATGGTTTCACTGCAACAATTAGCCCAACCCAAATTTCATCTATTGGGGTAGATCAAGATGTAGCATTCACAATCACAATTCAAAGTCAGTCTGATGTTAACGCAGGAAATTATTATGTAGACCTCATGGTCATATCAAATGAAACCCAAACTCAAACCTATACACTTAGAGTTGAAGTTCTACAGGAGACAGGGTGGCTAATGTATTCAGGAATATTTCTAATCGCAGCCTTAGCTGCTCTAATCTACATATACAAAAGGTTTGGGAGGAGATGAAAACCTTGGATTACGTAATCGAAACATCTGACCTAACTAAGATATACCGCTCCGAAGGAAAAGAAGTTATTGCTGTAAATCACCTTAACCTAAAAGTTGAAAGTGGAACCATCTTCGGTCTTCTTGGTCCAAATGGCGCAGGTAAAACAACACTTATAATGATGCTCACAGGGTTAACGCTTCCAACTAATGGGAGCGCAAGGGTTCTCGGATATGACATCGTAAAGGAGTCTTTGAAGATCCGTGAAAAGATGGGTGTTATGCCTGAAGCCTTCGGCTTCTACGATCACCTTTCAGCTGAGCAAAACTTAAATTATATTGCCACCTTAAACGACATACCAAAAACCGAGAGGGTTAAACTTATAGAAGAAGCATTAGCTACTGTAGGTCTCTTAGAAGTTAAAGATAGAAAAGTTGGGAGTTTTTCTAGAGGGATGAAGCAGAGATTGGGTGTGGCGCAAGCGCTCTTAAAAGATCCAGAAGCGCTCATCTTCGACGAACCCACTGCTGGATTAGATCCTGAAGGTGCAAGAGCCTTCAAAGACCTTGTCCTAGACTTAAACAGAAAAGGAAAGACGATAATGTTGAGTACGCATTTACTATTCGAAGTTGGACCTTTATGCAAGTCTCTTGCAATAATAAAAGATGGTAAAGCTGTAATTCAAGGCAACGTTAATGAGCTTATAGAGAAGCTTATGGTTGAAGAAGGTTATAGGATCAAAGTTGAAGGCAAAGGGAGTGTAGGATCCTTCGCATCAACTCTTACAGTCGTTAAAGATATTAAGGAGATTAAACTAGATGGCGAAACCATATTCATTAAAGCAATAAGTGATATTAGAACTGAGATCAGCGAGATAGCCTCAAAAAATAAGTTCATAGTTTCAACGATTCAGTTGGAGGAGCCTTCACTTGAAGACCTTTTCATGAAGTACTATAAGAAGGAGGTGGATGCATGATGGCTAATGCACTAACAGTCGCATCAAAGGAGTTCTCCGACATAGTTAAAGGCAAAAGGTTCATAGCACTTCTAACTATATTCGCACTTGTAATAGCTGTAGCATTAGCAAGTGTATACCTAAACGTAATACAAACAAGTGGAAGAGCGATGCCTAGAGGTTTCTTAGGCCTAGCAGCTTCAACATTGGTCACAACAATGTCCTACTTCGCTCCAATAATGGGTATCGCGCTAGGTTTCGACACTATATCAGGAGAAAGAGAGAAAGGCACACTAAAAACAGTTCTAGCACAACCAGTTTATAGAGATACAGTAATAAATGGAAAGTTCTTAGGAGCTTTACTTTCAGTTACACTCGCAATCTTCACAGCATCTCTTATAAACATAGGAGGGTCTATCATAGCACTTGGTATAACACCAACAGGCGCAGATATTATCAGAATAATAATCTTTATACTTTTCACAATCCTCTTTACGATGACGTTCTATGGCATAGCAGCATTCCTTTCCACAGCCACCAAAAGAACAACACAAAGTATCATAATAAGTGTTGTACTATGGGCAACATTCACTTTCATCATACCTATCATTGCATCGCTAATCGCTTCAGCCATTATACCAATCAACTTCCAATTTGCAAGAAACATAACACGCCCGCCGGGGGGGAATATCACAGCAATAAGCCCTGAAATGCAACAATTACAACAACAAATGAGGGAACAAGCCTCAATAATTTCAGCCATCGAAAGTTTAACACCAAACTACCATTTCACAAGGATAGCGCAATACATTCTAGGTGTATATACAGGAATATCTGGGACACGCATAGGTGAAGGCCTAGGAAGGGAACAAGTTGACGTGGCATCCACACCAATCATGCAGAGCCTAATCTCTGCATGGCCAAACATCTTGGTATTAGGAGTAATAATGACCATCACATTTATAGCTTCATACATATTGTTTACGAGGCAAGAAATTAGGTGATGCTCTTCTCGCTCTTAAAACTTATTTTATAACGGGCGGTGAAGTCATTGGTTAAAAACAATCGTTTCCTTTCACGTCGTAATCAATATACAATATCCTTATTTCTTCTAATATTAGTAATTGGTTTTATAATTGGCGAGGAATTAAGTTATTCTGTAGTTTTAAATCAGGTTAGCGAACTTCAAAGCGAGGTACAATCTTTACGAAATCAAATCTTAGCGACACCGCAATCGAAAATCACTTACATGAGTGGTAACACTTCTATCTCACAGCTTTATCAATACTTAAAGGATTCCATAGTGGCAATCAATGGCATAATATCAACAAGAACCATTTTTGGAAACATGTATGGTGTAGTAGAAGGCACAGGTTTTGTGTATAATTTGACAGGGAAAATGGTTATACTTACTAACTTTCATGTGGTAGAAGGAGCGTCTAACATTACCGTCACCTTCAGCGATGGCGATTCCTATGCGGCTTCTATCTTGGGCTCAGACCCCTATGCTGACTTAGCAGCCCTCTTAATAAAAGCGCCCTATTCTGAGTTCAAACCACTTTCCATCGTCAGCTCAACTGACCTAAAAGTGGGTGACCCTGTTATAGCTATAGGTAACCCATTCGGCTTAACCGGTTCAGTTACAACTGGAATTATAAGTCAACTCGGTAGGACTATAACGGAGCAATTATCTTCCGGAAGTTATGAAATCGCAGATGTAATTCAAATAAGTGCATCTATCAACCCTGGAAATTCAGGAGGCCCTCTTCTAAACTATCGAGGGGAAGTTATTGGCATAACAACTGCCACTGTCAGTGGATCTCAAGGGCTTGGGTTTGCTATTCCATCATCTACTATTCTTAAAGAAGTAGAAACATTAGTGGACACCGGAAGCTATACTTCCCATCCTTGGTTAGGGGCGACAGGTACTGACATGAACTATTATATAGCCAAAGCGATTCACTCAAACGTAACTTATGGATGGCTCATTCAAAACATAGTAAGTGGAAGCCCAGCAGAACGAGCAGGGCTACGGGGAGGGAACCAATATGTGCAGATTGCTGGAAATAAAGTGATGTTAGGTGGAGATATAATTGTTGCTATAAATGATTTAAGAGTTGTTAAGGGGGACGATTTATTTTCATATCTTGAACGATACATGTTTCCTGGGCAGACAGCCAACATAACTATATTACGCGATGGGCAAAAGATTGACATCACCATAGTGCTAAGTAGTAAGCCGCTTTCTAGTTCTTAATCTTAATTAAACAGAATCAATAAGTTTGATCAAAGGCTACGATTGTATAACGTAACTATTCTGGTTTTTTTAAGCTTAAGGGAAAAACTTAAAGATAGCTCTCTGACAGTTTTATGGTACATCAATTGAGCAGAGATATTCTGCCGAACTAATGTGAATGCGACCGTAGTCTAGTCTGGTCTAGGACGGGAGCCTGCCACGCTTCTGACCCGGGTTCAAATCCCGGCGGTCGCATTTTTGCCTAATTTACCTTTTTACGAGGTAGAACGACTACGCTATGTGTATATTTTGTATGCACTTTTTTATGAGACTATTTGATCTCTTCAAACGGCTTTGAAACAGAATTCTATTCTTATCAGAAAGTCAAGATTAGCATTTAGAAATGTTAAGGCTTATTGACGTCTTAAAGGTCCAATAGAATTAATAATTTTAGGAAAAACTATCTACTTAGAGGCAGTCGGATAGAAAAAGTTGTCCCAACACCAACTTCGCTTTCAAAAGAAATCCACCCTCCGTTAGCTTTTACCAACTTTTCGCAGACAACTAAACCAAGTCCTTGCCCCTTTGGCTTTGTTGTAAAAAATGGTGTAAAAAGCTTATTCCTATGCTCTTCTGGTATTCCTACGCCTGTGTCTTGAACCTCTATTAAAGCGGTGCCTCCATTTAGTGAGGCTTTAATTATTAGTTTACCCCCTTTTGGCATTGCCTGCATAGAGTTGTTAATTAGATTTACTAAAACCCTTTTTATCATGAGTGAATCGATCATTAGACTGGGAAAGTTGTCTCCAACATCTATTAACACATAAATTTGTTTTGGAATATTAACCATAGCCAAAGCTTCTGTTATCAATCGCTTCAATTCTGTACACACAAACTTTGGTTCAAGGGACCTACCGAAGTCCTGCAGATCCAATACAATCTTATTCATATAGTCTATTTGTTCTTGAGCTTTTATTAGAAGACTTTCAAGGCGTCTCTGATGTTCAATTTCTAAAGCAGTGTATGGAGGGTTTTTGAGCATTTTCTTCGCTAGGTAAAGGATGTTAACAAGAACTTGGAGAGGGTTTCTTAAATCATGCCCCACCATTGTAGTAACTTGCCCCATAGTCGTAATTAGTTCAGCTTCTTTTAGTGCTCTAGTTTTTTCTTCGATGAGTTCGGTTAACTCTTCTGTTTGCCTTCTAAGTCCATTTTCAATTATTTGCCGTTGTGTGGCATCTCTGATGTTGACCATCAAATAGAAGACGTCCTTCTGCTGCCATCTCGAGAAAGATGCTTCGATCGGAAACAAGTCACCGTTCTTTTTTCTCGCAACCTTCCATAGAGGCACGTTTGGAAACGGTTCCCCAGAAGATATGTAGGTTTTCAATAAGTTCATAAAACGGGTTTTATCTTTTTCCAAGATTAACAGCGATGCCGATGCACCGACTGCTTCATTGACTGTGTAGCCAAACATTTCCTCAGCACTTTTATTCCAAAAGGTGATCATCCCATTAGAGTCGACAAAAATTATTGCGTCAGGAGAGGCGTCGGCAGCTAAGCGGAAACGTTCATTGCTAGCTTTTAATTCTTCTTCTAGGTCTTTCCTTTCTGTAATGTCTCTGGCTACTCCTTCGATAGCAACCACATTTCCGTCTTTATCATGTACTGGTATGTTAATCTGCTCGGTCCAGATAACTTTGCCATTCTTGTGAACCCACCTTAGTTCAATCCGCACCGGTTTCTTCTTTTCAACTAAGTCCTTAACGAGTTTCGATAACTTGGAAGCATCATCTGGATGTATGATCTTAAAACCTAGTTCCTTGTCCGCATAATGTTCTTCCGGCGTGTATCCTACTATTTTGGTCGAGGCAGAGTTTATGTATTTAAATCCTTCTTTGAGATCAAAAATATATATTATGTCATTCGCTTTTTCAACCAATTCTTTAAAACGCCTTTCGGAGGGGATCAAAATACTCCCCTCAAAGCCGATGAAATGTTCGAACAAACAATTTCCTTATCTAAAGCAACCTTACGGGACATATTTAATACATTAATTCGGGAGGAAAAACATTCAAGTTGGATTGGGTCTTCATTATAGCCTTTATAATATAGGGCACATGAATTCTTCAACTTAAAGAAGGCCGCGCATAAAACATGGTCGGAGAAGTCTTCCTTCCAAATGGGGATAATCATCAGAAAAAAATTAGGATTCAAAGAGATTAAAGAGGTCAATCAAACCATATACCAGCACTAATACTGAATACAAAGACTGCTTTACTATAATAAAAACGTTCCCTTTTAGATACATGTTATCGGTAAACAGCAACATCTTACTGTGACATGTTTAAGCTCTGATTTATGAAGGAAAAAGGGCTTTTACATAATTTAAACGGCGCCTACCTTTTAAATTACCTACAGGTCTATTCCTTATGATAATTAATACCTTCTCAAAAAGGAAAATTAAAGGAATATAAGTAAATTAATTGGACCAAATTCCTTGGAGATGTTTAATGCCACTTAAAGTCTTAGTCTTTGCAGATAAATTTCTGCCTAGAGAACAATGGGAAATGGCTTTTAAAGAGAAGATGGGGGAGGAATATAAAAAAGTTGAATTTACCTTTTATAACTTAGAAGAAGATGACCCTTCGTGGATTGGAAGACCTAGTTATAAGGGCGTAAAAGAGTTCTTTGGCAATCCTTTAATGATTGCTAAACAAGCGGAGAAATTTGACGTTTTAATCGTACAATTTGCTCCTGTGACAGAAGAGGTTTATGAAACAGCTAAAAATCTTAAACTAGTCGCTTGCAACAGGTCTACTCCAGTAAACGTTGACGTGGAAGGTGCGAGCAAGAGGAAGATACCTATAATAAATACTCCAGGTAGAAACGCTGACTCGGTAGCTGACTTCACAATGGGATTAATATTATGTGAAGTTAGACATATAGCAAGAGCCTTTGAAGCGGTAAGAAATGGGACTTATCTGGAAAGTTCTAAAAGATGGAGGAAATCGATCCCTGAACTGAAAGACAAAACAATAGGGATAGTTGGATTTGGAAAAATAGGCACGAAGGTAGCTGAAAGGGCGAAGGGGTTTAGTATGAAGGTATTAGCTTATGATCCATTTGTTTCAGAGGAGAAGATCAGACAATATGGTGGAGAGAAGGTGGGTTTGGATGAACTCCTCACTAGATCTGATTTTGTAACCATTCACATGAGGTTAACACCACAGACTACTAAAATGATCGGTAAAAGGGAAATAAGCTTAATGAAAAAGACAGCATTCTTGATAAACACATCAAGAGGAGAGGTAATAGATGAAGACGCATTATATGAAGCATTAGTGGACAAAAGTATAGCAGGGGCTGCATTAGACGTGTTTGTAAAGGAACCAATATATAGCGATCCAAATAACAGATTCCTACATTTGGACAACATTACTTTTACGCCACACCTTGCAGGACCATCTGATGATATGTTCTATAGGGGGGCGTGTATGATAGCTGAAGACTTAGCACGGTTCCTAAGAGGGGAAAGAATGGAAAACGTAATGAACAGGGATGCCCTAAAACAGAGTTAGAGGATGCAAAATATTTTTATCGCTTATACTTGATTATGATGCAGGTTGGGCCGATCGTCTAGCTTGGTTAGGACGACGCTCTGACACGGCGTAGGTCCCAGGTTCAAGTCCTGGTCGGCCCATTTCCTAAAACTTCTAAGACAGTAAAAGGACCCTAAATAGAATGTGTGTTCTTAACGACTAAAAACCAGATTAGAGTAGGAAGAACGGCGCTCCCAATTAAAACGTAGTTTAGTGGCATAAATGACACCATTAACGAAGCAACCATCGGTCCAATCACATTTCCTAAGTCGAATGAAATAAGGAATAACGTATTTGCTTCTAATCGATGCTCGGGTGGAGAACCATTACTCACTAAAATTGCTGTTATCGGGTAGATAAACCCATGCCCGATGCCTATTAAAACAAAGGTAGAAGCGAAGAGCGTTGGGTCTTTTATAATGCCAAGTAAAATGAGCAGAAGTATTGTAAAAATAAGGGATGACAGCAGGATATGTTTTAAAAACGTTTTTTCATTCCTTTTTATTAGAAGAGCTCTTGTGAATATAGTAAAGATAAAAAGACCGAAGAACATCGCCGTAATTTGGTAGTCTGCGAAACCAAAGCTTTGCCTAGCATAAGGAGGGACATAAGTTGTAATTGTTCCATAAATTAGGGCATATGCAAAATAAGCCAGAAAGGAAGATGTAAACCATTTTTCTTTGAAGAAAGAGTCTGTAATTTCTTTTAAACTTAATTTCTCAGTGGCTTTATCAAAGAGCAGATTCTTCTTTGAAGTTAGATAAATGGAGAGAGGCAGGCTCAAACAAGTTATCCCTGAAACAAGCAAAAAGGTAGTCGGTATGTCGAAATAGAAGGTGAATATTGTACTTAGTAATGGAGCTAAAGTCATTCCAATAGCAGTGAAGGCCATCAATATGCTTATTGAGAAGTTATTCTTTTCACCTATTAGTATTGTAGCTATTGTTAAGCAGGAAAGAAACATTACAGCAAATCCAAATCCGTGGATGATCCTAACTAGAGCGAAAGCCAAGACATTACCGGAAAAAACGTAAAATACAGGGGACAAGACCATAATTATTAGACTAAATGTTTGCAAAGTAAAAAGGTGCTTCTGTTTAATTAAGAATCCTATGATAAGTTTCGACGCAACTGAAGCTATAAAGAAAGCACTCATTATATATCCGAGTTCCTCTTTGGTGGCGTCTAAATATGTTAAAGCAAACAAAGATAGAAGAGGGGTTATAGCAACATTGTTTATTGAGTAAAAGGTACTAATAATAGAGTTAAAAATGATAATTTTGTTCAAGTCTTCCTCACAACACTCGCATCAAATGTGATTAAAATAAACTTATAGTTAGTTCTTGTAAAGAAACACCAGTAAATGAAGACTAAAGACAAGTTTTTATTTTAATTTAAGACATACAATTAGCATGAGACTAAAAGATAAAGTCTGTATAGTAACTGGAGCTTCTAGGGGTATTGGCAGAGCTATTGCATTAACCTTCGGACAAGAGGGGGCTTTTGTGGTAGTCAATTATTCTAAAAACAAAGAAAAAGCAGAGGAAGTGGTTAATGAGATAATTAAGAAAGGTGGGAGAGCAATTATAGCACATGCTGATGTATCAAAAAAAGAAGATGTATTCCGAATGGTTGATAAAGTGGGTGCAGAACACAAGAAAATAGACGTACTTGTAAATAACGCAGGTATCGTCTGGAAACCCACTAAAATATTAGAGGGAACGACAGAAGAATGGGAAAAGGTGCTCAACGCAAATCTTCTAGGAACATACTATTGTATCCAAGCGGTAGCACCGTTTATGATAAAACAAAAATATGGGAAAATAATTAATATATCTTCACTTGCAAGTATTGGAACAGTCTTCGGGGAACAAGTAGCATATGGTCCATCAAAAGCAGCGGTCAACATTTTAACTAAAAGACTTGCCTTCGAACTTGGACCTCATAATATAAATGTAAACGCGATTGCACCTGGACTGATTAAAACAGAGATTTTAAATTTAGGAAGAACAGAAGAAGAGCTAAACAAAATATTCAATGAGATAGCTAAAGTAACTGCATTAGGGAGGATTGGAGAACCACAAGACATCGCAAATGTAGCGTTATTCTTAGCATCTGATGAATCAGACTTCATTACTGGACAAGTAATAGTAGTTGATGGCGGGAGGTTTAATATGCTATCACATAGCATATAGTTGACTGTTAAAAGATTAAAATTAATATAGTGTTATTTCTCCTTTTGGTGTGTGGCCTCCGTGGTGTAGTGGTAGACACAGTGGCCTGTGGAGCCGCGGGCTCGGGTTCGATAAATAAGCATTCGAAAGTCCCGACGGAGGCCTCTCTTAAGAGGTTGAAATCCATTTTGACGAACCATCTATGTAGTTTTCCTTCTTAAATATTGGTGGCTCTGTCTTATAGCGCTCTATTGCTTCTTTTATAGATCTTAATGCTTCCTTCCTTGATTTGGAGACCACTATCACACATACAATAGGTTCAGATGGGGAGAAGTCTCCTTGGAGATGCACAATATTTATGTAATTTAATGAATGCTTATTTTTTATTTCAGAGCATATCCTTTGAATTGTTTTGTCTGCTTCTTCCTTGTAAGCTTCTATTGTCACGCTCTTAACAATTTTACTAGAAACCGTGCTTGACTCCTTTGATACGCCGATGAAGGTTAAAATCGCTCCTGTATCCTTATGGACCAAACTTTTGTATGTCTCATATATTTCTTTGTATAAATCCACAGAGTCTTTGTCATACACACCAGGAGGTAGCATTCTTAATTTAATTAGCTCGTCCATTATTAAAGATTATTTTTCAGTAATTGGAGATTTACTTACAGGCCTTCTTTTTAAATTATGCCCACAGAATTGGCACTTCAATGTAGTTGAACTTGGGAAAACCTTTTTGCATGCTGGACAGTATATTTCCCAGATGATTTGCTTTTCAATTCCTTTAGCTTTAAGTGGCTTGAATTCTATTCTTAAAACAGAGGCTGCATTTTGAATAGCGTAATCATCAGAAACGAGAACTACTTTTTGATTTGAAGATTCTTTAAGAAATAGAGCTAAAGCTATTATTGATAGGTCTGTTTTTGATAGAAATTTTAGATCAGAAGTGTTCTGAGTGACGGTGGAAACCTTTCTTAGAAATTCGTTTGGTGGAGAAACGATTTCTATAGAACCTTGGGCAATATATATATCAACCTTTGTTTTTGTAAATTCGTTTGTACATATTTCTTGGATGACCTCTTTTGTGGTATAGGATTTAAATGATGGGTTTATAGCAAAACCGAATATAAAAGCAGAAGAATCAAGAACATATATTTTATCCAATAATATCAAACCCTAGTTTTTCGATCTGGGAGAGACGCCCAGAAAGCACCTTAACGAGCTTTGCTCTTTCTTCGCTTTCCTCAATTAAAACTTCTTCATCTTTCTTTAAATCGTACTTTATTTGACCGTCAAGGACTAAAATAGCTTCGTCAGAGCAAGAAATCTTCATAGGTGATGGTGGAACAATTATCGGAGGTAATCTTTGTACTGAGCCGATGGGATTTAATAAAAAGATGTGCAATGTCTCATCTACTATAGGCCCATTTAATGAGAAAGAGTGCCCTGTCGAGCCTGTTGGCGTAGAAACTATTAGACCGTCCATCCTTTTTTTTATGAGAAAGGGTTCTTGAACTATCAAGTATGTCGGCAACTTGGTTAGTGAACTTCTATAGAAGAAAGCTTCGTTTAGTATCTTAGATTCTACTAGTTGCTTTCTAATAGTTACCTTTAGCATCATGCGTTCTTGTATGACTAACATATTCTTCTTTATGGCCTCTATGGCTAAGTCGATTTCATCTGGGAAGATGTCTGCTAGGACGCCTTTTGAACCCACATTTACCCCAAGAATTGGGGTTTGCTTAAGTAGATTTCTTATTGTCCAGATTATTGTGCCGTCCCCACCTAATACACATAGGATGTCTGTGTTAGCTTGATTAATTTCTTGAATATCTAACGATGGGGCATCCTTGAATTTTATAGGTTTTACGGTTACAATATTGAATTTATTCTTTAAGAAAGAATTAGCAATATAATCTACTATTTTTTGCTCATTAATCTTTTCTAAGTTACCTGTTATAGCGACGTTTTTTATTGATACCAAACTTATCAACCATATCCATTTTTTAAGATATATTAAACGTTGTTGGGGAGAGAAAAACTTATCTTTTTGCTTGACAAACTAACATATGGTGCCCAATGATTTGAAGGAAGAGCCGTCTGAATTTATGTTATGAAGAGGATTATGAGTTATGAGGGCACTTCTATGAACGACCCTTAATTCTCATTATCTTACTTTTGCCTAAAACTGTCCAATACTCTACTTCTGCGCCTTGCACAATTTGTTTGGATATTTCCTCTTCCTTTGGAAATGGTAATTCAAATGTCGCAAATGTTTCTAGGTCCATTATCTGTAAAGTATCTCCTGAAATGGAAATTATTTGACCGCTTCTCTTCTCTATCATCGGGACTTCAACCATAGCAGCAACAGGGCTGACAAGACTTCTCTTTACACCATCGAAAACACCTATTGCAACTATTCGTGCTTTTGCAGAACCATGCTTTCCAGGTTTACTTTTATCATATTCTACAATTCTGCAGGCCTCTCCGTCAATAATTATGTAAGAACCCTCCTTAAGACTTCCTAAATCAGTTGGTCTACTCAAAAACTTTCACCCACACTATCATCTATGATGATGAAATATATATCTATATAAAATTAATTAGCCTTCAACAATTTAATAGCGTTTGATGAACCAGCTTGTTGATTTTAAAGAATAAATCTTACTCGGATGCTCTTATGGAGAGGGAGCAATACTTTTGTGGGTAAAAGTAGGAACAAATGCTATTGACACTCTTTGCTATACTATGTGTAAAGATAGGAACTTTGGACATTTGACAACTAAAAAAACATTTGATAAACGTAAATTAAAATAGGGAGGGGGGTGATATCTTTGTTAGACCAATTAAAGGAAGGGTTAAGGAACGCAATTAAAAAGTTGATCTATAGTGATATAGTTGACGAAAAAGCAGTAAAAGAATTTGTTCGAGATATTCAAAGAGCTTTACTTCAAGCAGATGTAAATGTGAAAATAGTTTTAGAAATTACCTCTAAAATTGAAAAGGAGGCCTTGAAAAGCGATATTCCTGCAGGCTTATCTAAGAGAGATTACATTATTAACCTACTTTATAATGAACTTGTGAAAATATTAGGAGTTGAAAGTAAAATTGAGTTTCCAAGAAACACATGCAATACGATACTTTTAGTGGGTATACAAGGGTCTGGTAAAACAACATTTGCAGCGAAATTGGGAAAATACCTTCAAAGGGAGGGTTATAAGGTAGGGGTTGTTTGCGCAGACACGTTCAGACCTGGAGCCTATGATCAACTGAAGACTATGTGTGAAAGAGGAAAAATTGATGTATTTGGAAAGCCTGATGAGAAAAGCTCAATAAAAATAGCAATAGAAGGAAAGAAGTATTTTGAGAGCTCCAAAAATATTATAATAGTCGATACAGCTGGAAGACATAAGGAAGAGAAAGACTTAATTAAAGAAATGAAAGAAATAGACGCCAAAATAAACCCTCAATTGGTACTTCTTGTTATAGATGGGACCATTGGCCAACAAAGCTTCACCCAAGCAAAAGCATTCCATGATGCAACACCTATTGGTGGTATTGTGATAACAAAGTTAGATGGCGCAGCAAAGGGAGGTGGAGCCATAGCCGCTGCTGCTTCAACACAAGCAAAGATACTTTTCATAAGCACAGGGGAGGGGTTAGACGACATAGAAAGATTTGTGCCAGAGCGTTTTGTAAGCAGGCTCTTAGGGTTAGGAGACATAAAAGCGATTCTAGAACGCGTTAAACAAGCAGAGATTGAACCTGATGAATCAAGATCACGTAGAATAATGTCTGGTAAGATGACAATAGATGATCTTTACGAACAGTTGACACAACTCAAGAAGTTTGGGTCAATCAAAAAACTTCTTGAACTCATACCAGGTATGCCTGAGCTTAGTGATCAGATAGATTCAGATAAACTTGAAGAAAGACTGGAAAAGTGGAGGTTCGTTATACAATCAATGACAAAAGAGGAAAGACAGAATCCAGACTTGTTAAATGCATCTAGAATAAAAAGAATTGCCATTGGATCTGGTGTAAATGAAAGAGAGATTAAGGAGATGATAAAGCAATACAACGACATGAAAGTTGTTATGAAAAGAACTAAGGGTAAATTCTTAAGGGGTTTTGCTAGGTAAACTATATGAAAACCCTAAAGGAAGTTACTTTAGCAGAAAAAATCTTAAAGGAGATTCGAATCTGTAATAAATGTCTTGGAAGACAATTTCCTAAGTTTAGGCCTGAGCTCTCAAATTCTGAAAAAGGCATCTTATTAAAGTTATTTACAATAACTAAAATAAAAGGCAAAAAACAAGAAGGATATACCTGGCAAGACCTCCTCGATCTTACTGAAGAACAAAGTTGCGATTTATGTGGAAATATTTTCACAAAAATAGATGATATTGTAGCCAAGTTAATAGAGAGATTAGAAGAATATGAGTTTGAGAATTTTTTATGTGGAGCTAAGATACCAATCAGCTTAGTAGAAAAAGAAGAGAAGATTAAGTCCGAGTTTAAACTTAGAGGGGAAAGCCTTCGTAAGGAGATAGTTCGAGAAGTAGGATTAAAATTAAACAAGTGCTTAAAAAAAGAAACCAACTTTTCTGACCCTGATATTAAAATCATATTCGAACCATATAATGAGGAACCTGCGATAAGAATAACGACCAGCCCTATATTTTATTCAGGAAGATATCTTGTAAGAGAAAGAGGAATTAAAGTAAAAGAACTGATTGAAGAGTTTTTTATTACCAATTTTGATGCTGAAAGTGTCAAGGTAACATTGATGACTGTCGATAACAGGTTATATTTGGAGATGCCCTTTTTAGTCAAAATTATTCACCCTAAAAAAAGAGGGCCAATAAATAATTATAATGACTTAAATGGGGTTGTTCTCTCTGAACTTAAAAGGTTATCGAGAAAGGAGTATAAAGATAAAGAGTTTAAGGCAGAGTTTTTGATAAAAGTCATTATCGATGACGACTTGACAAGAGAGAGCAAAATAAGCGAATTAAAAGAAAACATTAAAAGGAAAAAGCAAATAGTTGAAGTTAACTTCCAAAATGGTGTGAATGAAAAAGAAATTATAGTTATAATAGGAGTTTGCGGAAATCTAAATTTATTAAAAATGTTTTCTCAAAGTAACTTGAGGGTAAAAGAATTCAAGCTCATTAAAATAGATGACTTTAAAAGAAAAGATATTTAAAATAAAACTATATTACATAAGGTAAAGCAGATGGATGGGGGCACAAATGCCTAGATCAAGAGGATATAGAAAAAAGACACGGAGTTTGCTCACTAAGGACTCCAATGACGAACAAGGAATATCCTACCTGTTGAGGGAATATAATGTAAATGATAAGGTTGTAATTAAAATTAATCCCTCAGTAGTTAAAGGAATGCCTCATAGAAGATATCATGGAAAGGTTGGAGTAGTAGAAAAAGTTATGAAAAGAGCACTCTTGATCAATGTCAAAGTTGGAGATAAGACCAAAAAAGTTATTGCTAGATTAGAACACGTAAAACCTTTATCTGGATAGGGTGAAAATTATTTGGAGAAAAAGGAAATGGTAAAAAGGCCTATAACAATGGCTGAGGCTAAAGAAGTTTTGGAAAAAGTAAATATTGAAGAAGCGGATCAAATTCAAAAACGAACTATAGATTATCTCATAAAATTTACAAAGACAGATATTAAAACAGCAGTTAAGATAAAGGAAAGACTTGTTAATGAAGCAGGGTTGACAGAAGAAGAAGCGATAGAGGTTGTAAACATTCTACCAACTTCTGTTGGCGAGTTGAATACTCTCATCGCAGGTTGGAGGAAGATCTTTTCTACTGAAAAGAAAAATTTAATTTTAAGTATTATTAACGAGGAAAAAAGTAAAGGTGAGTAAATATTACCTTTAGAGAACGAAAATTTGAAGAGTATGCTTATCTATTAGATTTTATTCCTAACGGAAGGTCTGTTGTAATAAAGGGAAGGGAAGGACCAATAGTGCAAGCGATAGGGGAGGAAAATCTAATACTATTAGAAATTTTGTCCATGAATAATGTAACCTATGAAGTTGGAGAAAGAATATATATTGGAAAGGAGGGGAGAAAGAAAATAATTAGCGTTCTTGGAAGACTTAACTTTGAAGACCTTTCACCAAATGCCAGGAATGAACTCATCTATGTCTGTGAAAAAGTGGTTTTAGCTAATGAGCAAAGATTTGTTAAGTATTTCAATGAAGCCCTGCCGGTTACACCTAGGTTACACAGTCTGGAATTGATACCAGGAATAGGAAAAACATACATGATGCAAATACTAAATGAGCGAGAGAAAAAACCTTTTATTTCCTTTGAAGATATAAACAAAAGATGTGGATTAAGGGATGTTGCAAAGCTAGTAACGAAAAGGATAATCGAGGAACTTCAAGGAAACACTAGAATATTCCTTTTTGTCAAAAGATGATTACTTAGAAGATAATTTCAGAATAGCTCGAGCAAGGTCTCCTTCAGCTTCTTTGAGAGCTTCTTCAGCTACTTCTTTTGTAACACCAGCTTGTTGTGCTACAAGTAAGACGTCTTCGTCACTATATTTCTTGACTGTTGCTTGTTCTTCAATTGAACCACCCATGATTTGGAAGATTTGCATGCCTTGAGCATTAACTTGTGAGACAGAGGGGCCTCTAATTATAATATCCTTGTCAATAGATCTTATAATAACTTCTTTAACACCAGGAATTTCTTTCATTGCCAAACCAAGTTTATCCATCATTCTTTTTGCGTCTCTCTGGCTTAATCTGAAGCTCATTCTTTTACCCCCTATTTTTTACACACAACCCAGATTTAAAACGTTTTATTTGCTTGGAAGAAATTGTTGCCCTACCCAAACCAATAAGGTTATTCTTTGAATCTAAAATGAAGACGTCAGACCCCACAGAGACATTCTTTCCAATTCGTTTTATGTTCTGGGCAAAAACAGAGGATCCATTTCTTATATGTGGGAGAGCATCGTTCTTGACAGTTACACTATACTCTTTTACCTTTTTGGAAAGAGTATAATATGTTTGGGGTGTTGGTGCAAAACTGCCATTTGGGCGAAAAGTAGCAAACAGTTTTTCTTTATAGAACAATTGCTTTACTTTACCAGTTCTTTTAGAAACTAATAATCTAAAATTTTTTAGATCTACCAATCCTCCGACAGAGTTGCCATAAATATAATCTAATATATAGGGGAGGTCTTTTAGTTTACGCATGCTAGCATCGCATTTTAAAATGATGGTTGACTTAAAGTTTTTGGGGTAACAAGCTATGAATTGCGAAGTTTGCGGAAGAAGAATTGAAGGAAGATCGAAGAGGGTTATGATAGATGGTTCAATCCTCGAAGTCTGCAGCCAATGCGCTACTTTAGGAGAAAGGGAGGTAAAGGAAAGACCTAAGAGTAAAGTTATAATGAAGTCTAGTTCCCCTAAGACCGAACGAATAAACATTGAGAATATGGAAGTTATCTTAGATTATGCGATAACAATAAAGAAAGCAAGGGAACGAATGGGACTATCGCAAGATGAATTAGCACAAAAGATAAATGAAAAGGCTTCGGTAATTAGACTTATTGAGTCTGGACGAATGAAACCGAACATATTGATTGGTAGAAAGTTAGAGAGAGCACTTAAAGTCACTTTGTTTACAATAGCAGAGGAGGAATAAATTATAAATGGTAGAGAGAGTAGTTCTTATTACATATCCAGAACAACAAATAGTCAAAGAGGCTATCGCCCTAGCTACTACAGCTGGTTATAATGTTGTTGATGTATTAACTCAAAGATATCTTAAAAGAGCAAAATATGGTTTAGGAAAAGGCAAATTGGAAGAGTTGGTATCGATAGTTAAAGAGAAGCAAATTGATAAAGTTATCTTTGATGAGACAATACGTAGCACACAAGCATATAATCTTGCTAAGGTTTTACAAAAAGAGATTATAGATAGGGAAAGATTAATCCTCCAAATTTTTACGAAACATGCTTTAACAAAAGAGGCAAAACTTCAGATAAAGTTGGCAGAACAGAGATACGAACTTATCAGAGCAAAGGATAAAGTTAGACTTGAGAAGATGGGTGAACAGCCAGGGTTCTTCGGGTTAGGAGAATATGAGGTAGATGTCTATATTAATCAGATCAAAAGACAAATAGAATTCTTAAACAAAAAATTGATTAAAATAAGACAGCAAAGAAAAATTCAACGATCACAAAGGGAAGAAAAGGGCATTCCATTAGTATCTTTGTCTGGATACACAGGTGCTGGAAAGACTTCACTTTTTAACCTCTTGACAGGGGAGAATCTCCCAGTTTCAGACCAAATTTTCACCACCTTAAGAACAACTACTAGAAGAATTTTAGATGGAAAAAATACTCTAATTTCCGATACTGTAGGATTCATCAGAAAGATTCCACCTTATATGATAGAGGCTTTTAAGTCAACCCTAGAGGAGTTAAAGTTTGCAGATGTAATATTGTTGGTGATTGATGTAAGTGAACCGACTGGGGAGTTAAAAAGAAAATATATTACTTCCCTTAACATTTTACAAGAATTAGGAATAGAGATAAGCAATATTATAATTGTCTTAAATAAACAGGATTTAGTATCGGATAACAAGATAGAAGAGGTTGAAGAATATTTTAGAGGGGAAAAACTCGATTATGTAGTAGTTTCATCAAAAACAGGTTATGGGGTTAACAAGTTGCTTCAAATGGTTAAATCAAAGATAGGGGAGGAGAGAAAAGAATATATCATTGATTATTCTATAATACCGCTAATTTCGAATAATTTAGAATGGTTAAAACAGTTCTCAGAAATGAAAACTACAAAGCTTGAGAATGGCCTTTTGCTTGAAGTTATAGCAGGAAAAACTATTTTAAAACGATTTGAGGCTCACCTTGAACATGCGAGAAGAAATATTCGTCCTTAGGATAGGACATCGAATAGAAAGGGACAAAAGAATTACAACTCATGTTGGATTAGTAGCTAGAGCTTTTGGAGCAAAGGGAATTTTATTTATCAATACAGAAAGTGACGTAAAACAAAAAATTGATGAAGTAACAGAGAGGTGGGGAGGACCTTTCGAGACGAAAATTATAGAAGAAAATTGGAAGAATGTTGTACTAAAGTGGAGGAAAATGGGGGGTGCTATAATACACCTAACGATGTATGGAGCTCCTATAGATGAGAAAATAGATGAGATCAGGAAAGATAAAAGAAGAAAACTAGTTGTTGTAGGGGCGGAAAAAGTTCCTAAGGAACTTTACGCACTAAGTGACTTTAACGTTTCGATAACAAGTCAACCACACTCAGAGGTTGCAGCTTTAGCAATCTTTTTAGACCGATTTTACATGGGAAAGGAGATAGGTTTAAAATTTAGTGATGCTAAATTGACTATTGTGCCAACAGAAAGAGGGAAGAGAATAATTGAAAGTAGAGTATGAGGATTCCTTTGTAAAAGCAGCAAGCCTTTTAGGAGCTGAAGAATATATTAGAGTAGCCCGAGCTCTTTTAAATAACGAAAATGCTACAGATGAAGAGATCGCGAGTGCAACCGGACTCAAAATAAATATCGTTAGGCGTGTGTTATACGATCTCTTTGGTCACTCCCTAATATCTGGAATACGGGTAAGGGACCCTAAGAAAGGGTGGTTTGTTTATAGGTGGCAAGCACGTAGGGACCAAACTGATAGTTTCATTGAAAGCCAAAAACGGAAGATCTTGGAAAAGTTGAAGCAAAGACTTGAATATGAAGAAACGAATGAGTTCTATTACTGTGGGACTGCGGGGTGCAAGAAAATGCCTTTCGTCGAAGCTATGGAAAACTTGTTCAAATGCCCACGATGTGGAAAAACATTAAATCTTATAAAAGATGAGGAGTTTAAAGAGACTTTAAAATGGAAAATAAAACAAATAGAAGAAGAATTAGAAAAGCATACGCATTAGTATCAGAGGGAGTAGAGGAACTTAAAAGGCACGGATGCAATCAGTACATAATAGACCATAGTATTTTAGTTACAAAAATTTCACAAAAGATCGCTCACACTTTGAAAAGATCAGGAGTTAAAGTCAACGAGATAGAGGTGATTAAAGGGTCTATTTTACACGACATAGGGCGTTCGAAGGAACACTCGGTTAGACATGGTTTTTTAGGTGGGGAAATTTTGAGAAAAGAAGGATATGATGAGACTATAGCGGAGATAGTTGAAAAACATGTTGGTGGAGGAATAAGCAAACAAGAAGCAATCAAGTTTGGGATGCCTGAGAAAGATTTTATCCCTTCTTCCATAGAAGAGAAGATAGTCTGTATAGCGGATAAATACGTTGAAGATAATCAGATTAAGCCACTTTCAGTAACACTGGAAAAGTTCGAATCTATACTTGGAAAGGGTAATGAGACGAATTTTAGGATACTTCAATTTAAAGAAGAGATTGAAAAGCTAATGAAAAAAAGTATTGAATCGTTAATAGGTATTGAGTAACCCTTTTTGTTCACGACACCATAAACCTTTATAAATAAATCAAAGATTTCATTATGATGTTATGAAAACAAACAAGTCTACTTCAAAGCTGCATGCACCAATATTTGGTGTCAATTTTAAGTCTTATGTGTGGGGCAGGAAGGCTCTAGAACTTTCTAGAACAGTAAATAAAATTGCAAAGGAAACAGACACTTATCTTTATGTCATGCCCCAGTTAATTGACGTGCCGGTTATTACTAGAGAGGTCGAAATTCCTGTTTTCGCACCGTATATGGATGCTTTGAAACCTGGCCGTGGGACAGGCTTTATTTTGCCTGAAGCAGTAAAAGAGGCAGGGGCAGCCGGTGTTTTCTTCAACCACACAGAACGTAAGCTTTCACTCACAAGGATAGAGAACACAATCCAAAGAGCCAGAGAGCTTGACTTAATCTCTATAGTCGCATGTGACACACCTAATGCAGCAGGGGCCCTTGCTATGTTAAAACCAGATATAATTGTTCCAGAACCTCCTCACTTGATAGGAACACTTAGATCTGTCGTAAAAGAACAAGAGAATTTTGCAATTCAATCAGTTAATATGATTAAGAAAACGGATAAAGACATTTATGTCCTTCTTGGAGGTGGAGTGGCCACAGAAGAAGATGTTACCAAAATCATAGAATTAGGGGCGGACGGGACAGGAGCAGCTAGGGCAATTTGCGAGTCAAAAGACCCATACAAACTATTAATCAAATTAGTGAAAGCTTTGGAGAACGCTTGGAAGTTAAAGCATAATAGAAGATAGCAATAGCTTTTAACATATTGCAATAAAATTTGTTCCAAATAATTCCTTTTTGCGTTAAGTAGCGAGGAGTGGATTTGAACCACTGATCTGCGGGTTATGAGCCCGCCGGGATAACCTAGCTTCCCCACCTCGCTATTTCTTTTGACCAAGAATCCTACTTTTTAAATATTTTGACTATTGCTATTATTTAAATGATTTAAAAAAGAGGTGCTCCTCAAGTAGAAAATTTTTTGTCAAATCAACTCCATAGTATTGGAGGGGTCTAGTCAGATGCCGATGGGCAGATGGAGGGGGGAGATAGATACCCGGTTTTATATTTCTCGGGTTTTTGATGATTATTTTACTTGCTTTTGTCGATTTTATTTTACATTTATCACACTCGAAACCTTTATCTTTCCCTATCGATTTCATACGTCGACCGCATATGGGGCATCTTGGATTCTCATAGGAGAGGTCTTCTGCTAGTTCAAGAATTTTAAGGTACTCTATGTTTAAAGCCATATTATCTTTCTTGGTTGGAGGGCGGACCCCACCTCCAACTTCTATTACATCATCAGGTCTTAAGTCGAGGACAATCTTCCTAAAAGATTTAGTTGGTTCGTAAGCTGCGCATGTGATACTTGAATCTTCATCTTCTAATAAAAAGAAAACATGCCCCCCCTCTTTTATAATAGGACGTGTCTTAACCTTCCCTTGAACCTTGACGGAATAGTATGGTTTAATATCTTTTATTTTAAATAGCCTCTTTAAGTGAGAATTTGTCCCTTGATTCGTTTTGAAAATGACATAGTGGGAGGGTTTTTCTTCTATTTTCAGCATATTAAAGGCTTTGACAAGTATTTCTGGAAAGAGACCTCTAATACCAAAAAGTATAGGATCTGGGCCGTGAGGAGTAATCAGAATCCGATTTGTTAATTCATCATAATTGTTATAAGTGTATGGATGGGTCTTATTAGACATCTCAATTATTGAGAGCGGGTCAATTTTCCTTGGCTTCGCATAGTTTTCTGGGCAACGATAACATATTATCTCATAAGTATGTTCAATTAGAGTGTTTGATAACCCAGACAACGCGCCTACTAGACCGATTTCACCTCCATAAGTCTGGTAAAGAAAATTATATTTGTCAAGAAGAAGCTTAGCCCTTTTTACGCTCAAAACTTTATATAAAGCGTCTTCAGAAAAGGATATTAATTCATCATTCAGATCTTGCCCATAAAATAGGACGATAGCGGGAGTAGATTTCTTTTTTGCTTCAACATAACTTTTGTAAACTATCTTTTTAGCAATCTTAAAGATATATTCAGGATCAACATGTTCAATTATTAATGAGACAGCGCCATTTCCTCTGGTCTTCCAAGGAATATTTGGATTTAAGCGAACGAGATGCGGGTAATCTAAGAATTTTACGCCCTTTTCTATTAATTGGTTTATAATCAACGATAAAGAAAACGTCGTACAACCATAGTTTGGGGAATCTACGTCATCTAAGGCGAGTCGTATTACTTTATTCTTCGACAACAATCATCGTAAGTGTTGAACGTACTTTGTCAAGTCGTCTTATCTTCCAAGTTATTGTGTCCTTTACTTTATCCATGGTATCTGCTTGGATCTTCGCGATAATGTCATAGACACCATAAACAACATAGACTTCTTTTACTTCCTCTATTTTTTTAAGTTCTTTAATTAGTTCTTCCTCTGTCCCCAAATCTGCGTTTATCAATACAAAGGCCAATGGCATTTTTATTCAGACATTATAAAAACAAAAGGAATATTAAACTTTTCTATTATTTAAAAAAGGAATGTGCCCAGTCAAGATATACGTCATACATTTAGGTGAATGCGATGCTAAAAGATGTACATCAAATAAGCTAAAAAGGTTCAAGTTAGTTAGGTTTATAAGTGGAAGAGATAAAAAAAGTTATGGAGCCATATTTCTAGACCCTTATGCCGAAAAGGCAATATCTAAAGAAGACAAAGAAACCATAGAAAAAAGAGGGATAGTCGCTCTAGACGGAAGTTGGAAGAAGCTATCTAAGGAAAAACTTAGTGTTTACTATGGAAGATATGTGTGCCGTGCTTTACCTTATTTAGTAGCAGGTAACCCTACAAACTATGGCAGGCCTATCAAACTAAGTACAGTCGAGGCTTTAGCCTTCTCATTATTTATAACAGGATTCAAAGAAGAAGCCCAAAGGTTGCTAAAGATATTCTCTTGGGGACTTAATTCATTAAGATTAAACCAAGAACTGTTAGAAGCATATTCGATGGCGGATAGTTCTAAAGAAGTAGTTCAAATTCAAAATGACTTTTTAAAGATTCAAAGAGAAAAAGTTAAAAATAGATAGCAAAAAACTATAATCGAACATACGCCGGCAGATGGTTATGGGAGAAATCCTATGGAAACTCCTTCCTCCTAGTAAAGGCGTGGTGCTGAGAAGCACAACGGGAGACCGTTGGCAACGGAACAGAAACGACACCAACCTAGACAGATGTCTATGATAAACTTTGAGTATGTCTAGAGTTTGGGTGAAACGGCCGACCCACGCGGAGCAAGGCCAAACAGGGCGATGTGCCTTTACTCAAAGCCCGGGTAGGCCGCATAGTCAAATGCCATTAATACAGAAGAAGGGTTATAGCCGGCCTATGTTCACTTTTATAATGTCATTTTTTTAGTGATGATAAATACTCTAAGTATTGTTTAGAAGACAGCAAATGTTCTATATCTTCTTTAAGGTTGGTTGGGTTCAATTTGAATAACCATCCTGCGTCATATGGAGATTCGTTGATTTTCTCTGGACTGTTTTCTAGGTTCTTGTTTACTTCTATGACTGTCCCGCTTACTGGATTGTACACTTCTGACACCGCTTTGATCGATTCAACTGTAGCAGCAACAAGTCCTTTTGGGATTGTGGCGCCAATTTCTGGCAGTGACACATAAACAACGTCATGCAGTGACTTCACAGCGTAATCCGTTATGCCAACTATTACTATACTACCTTCAACCCGAACCCATTCGTGTTCTTTAGTATACCTTAAGTCTTCTGGAACAACATAATTAGACATATTCCTCAAACAGAGATACTTTAAACAGTCAAATAAGTCTTTTGCTTCTTTTTAATTACATGAATATTATAAATTTGCACTTTAGAATTTTTTATCAGAAAGTGCTCTAACTTTTTAAATGCATTCAAGTCTCCTTTCCTTTGGACACCACTATTTGATATTCTTTAGAGAACTTGGATTTACAGTAAGGGCATTGAAAGTTGTACAACCTTAATATGGAATAAATAGATTTAAGATTTTCATTATAGTATATTTTATGCTTGCAATTTTGACAAGTTATCTCGATCAACTTAAATAGGGTAAGGAAGACATGAATAAAACTCTTTATAAAGAAAGCCATTGGGACTTTACGTATTTGGCAAAAATAGTCAATAATATTCCCAAATACACGTTAGTGGTTTGCGAGAAAGCTGATGCAGCTAAAAGAGTAGCTGATGCGCTTGGAGATAAAGTAATCAAATTTAATATTGGGAACTCTTCAGTATATTATGTTGAAGGAAAAATAGAAAAATATATTGTTTGTTCTGCAGTTGGCCATTTATATGGCTTAGGTACGGCTAGGGAAAAGAGGGACGTTTTTCCAATTTTTGACCTAATGTGGTACCCTTTAAGTGCTCTAGAAAAAGAAAAGGGATACATCTCAGATAAGATAAAGACTATATCAACGCTTTCAAAGAATGCTGATAAATTCGTGAATGCGTGTGATTATGATGCTGAAGGAAGTACCATAGGTTATAACATCTTAAAATACGCTTGTAAAGCAGAGCCTTCAAAAATATTTAGGGCTAAATTTTCTACTTTAACAAAAGAAGAGCTTTCCGACGCTTTTGACCACCTTAAAGTAGGGGTTGACTTTGGCTTAGTTAAGGCAGGAGTGACTAGACATTTAATTGATTATATTTGGGGAATCAATCTTTCACGTGTTCTGCTTTCTGCTTTGCAACATGTGACAAATAATGTGAGAGCTATAAGCACGGGACGAGTCCAGGGACCTGCATTAAAATTTATTGTTGATCGCGAAATAGAGATTAGATCTTTTGTTACTAAACCTTATTGGGCAATAAAAGCGCTTGTCGATTCAAGTAAAGGGAGCTTCTATGTTGACTATTTTAAGGATAAAATTGATAGACAAATTGAAGCCTTATTAATTAAAGAGGAGAATGAAGGAAAAGAGGGAATTGTAGACCAGTTAAGAAAAACCACTATTCAAATTGTTCCACCGACACCTTTCAACACGGGTGATTTACAAAAAGAGGCATTTCGATTGTTTGGATTTTCACCTAGCTTAACGTTAAGTATAGCGGAAAAGCTTTACTTAAATGCCTTAATATCATATCCTAGAACAAATAGCCAAAAATTACCAGCGTCTATAAATTACCTAAAAATAATAAAGGAACTTGGAAAACAGAAAGAATATCAGAAAGAGGCTGCAATTTTAATGAAAACAAAACTTGTGCCAAAGGAGGGAGAAAAGTACGACCCAGCTCATCCAAGCATCTATCCTACTGGAGAAGCCCCTTCGATTGCAATGGACAACCGTCAGAAAAGACTTTATGATTTAATTGTGAGAAGGTTTTTTTCTGTCTTTGGAGATAATGCAATTAACGAAAGAACTCAGCTTTCTATTAAAGTAGGAGATAGACATTTTTGGAAGGTTAGTGGAGGAAGGAACTTGTATTTAGGATGGCTTATATTCTATGGAAAGTACTCTGAATATGAGGAACGCACAATCCCCTTATTAGATAAGGGGGATAAAGTCTTAATAAAAGATGTCTTAGTTAGCGAAAAATTCATTAAAAGACCACCTAGATATAACCGCGGAAGTTTATTAGAAAAAATGGAGGAGGAAAATCTTGGAACAAAGTCGACTAGAGCAGAAATCATAGAAACACTATATAGAAGAGGGTATTTAATAGGAGACAGTATAACTCCAACCGATTTAGGATTTCAGATCGTACAAACACTCTCTAAGTATTCAGATAAAGTAGTTTCAACAGAGCTGACTAGAGATATGGAAAAGGAACTTGAAGATATTGAAAATGGAAAGGACGTTTCTGACAAAGTTCTAGAGGATACATTTTACTTTACTTTACAAGCTATTAATGACTTAATGTCTAATATAGAAGAGATAGGGCAAGATCTTAATAATGCATTAAGAAAAACTTTTTATGAGAAAAATATTTTAGGAAAGTGTCCCCAATGCGGAAATGGAAACTTAATAATAATTAGGAACAGAAAAAGTGGAAAAAGGTTCATCGGATGCACGAACTATAAGAATGGTTGCCGAGCATCTTCGCCTTTGCCGCAAAGAGGAATAATACAAAATACAGGCAAAGTATGTAATGTATGTGGGTGGCCCATTGTAATCATCAAAGGAAAGGGTAGGCCTTGGAAAATATGTACAAATATCAAATGCAAATCTAAAAGTGATCAAAATGGAAAAAAATGATAAAACATGTTTCATCTGCAAAAGAAAAGTAGAAACACATAAAGAACTTTGTAATTATCACTTTATCGCTCTACTTAACATAGAAAAGAGTTTCCAGACATGGAGAGATGCTTATGGAAACCTAGATTGGATGGAATATTTGAAGAAACTAATTGAAAACGAAGAAAATGGTATATGGGTACAAGAGGTTGCTAAATACTTAATAACCGAAAAAATGGAAGGTTGAATATATGAGCATAAAGAAAAAAGCTGATCGTTTACTTTTGAGAGTGTCACGGATATGGATCAGTATTGAGAAGACCTTTAAGATAAATTTGGTTAAAGAAAATTTTTTGTTTATTATTATATTTCTTTACTTTGCAATTTATTTCGGTGGAATAGTCAATACACTTCTTGAATCGAATAAGCTTCCATCGACAGCAATATTTTCACCATATAAAGACTATCAAACGTGGACAGAATTTACAATCGCTTTCTTTGATTTTATGTTTGGAAGTTTAGGTGTGTACTTACTTTATCGGGGTGCAAACAACTTTAACAAAAGAGTAGCACGTCTTTATTTTATTTCAGGAGCAATCATACTTGTTTTATCAACGATAGTGGGAACTTGGTTCCTTTACGAGAAATATATGATCTAAGAACTTCGGCAAATTAGACATTTATCGTATAGGAACTTGTTAAAGATAGGATATGCTGGCAATTTATCCTTAGAATTGACTTTCACAAGTATAAGTAAATGTATAATATGCCTCATTTTAGAAACAAAATATAAGAACAGCCTATCAGCCTTGTTTTCTTCTCCGAAGTAAACGTTAACAATTTGTGGGTAAGAATCTATTATCACAACAGATTCTTTAAAGAAGCTCATCATTATTGAAAACAAACTATTTAATTGGACATCATTAGGAAAAATTACAATCATATCTTCTGGTTTTTTTTCTGATCTTAAAAAGACAGAAAAAGTATCAACATAAACTATCTGCTTTTTTTTAGTAGAAGAGAATCGGATCACGTCGTTTATAAACCTGAGCTTCTCAGAATCATTGTCATAAATAATTAAGGTGGTAATTGGAACCTTTTTTAATAAACTATTAATATTTATGGTTTGAAGATTTCTTGACATGTAGGTAAAAGGAGATAAATGAACGGAATAAATAAATCTTCGCCAAATATCAAGATATACTTTGATACGGTTGAATATAGAATCATTTACTACATTTTGAATGTCTTACGAAGTAGAAATGTGAGCTATATGATTTTAAAGGAGAAAAGTGTTACTGATGCTGACGTAATTATATCAGATAAGTTTAACACAGAAGAGAAAGTTATTCAAACTAAAACCATTACTTATGATCCAATAACTGATTTTGTGATGATAATTACAAAGGTTTTTGGAGGAGAGAAAGATTGTCTATTTTTAGGTGTCGACCCCGGCAAAAGGACAGGTGTTGCAGTTTACTTGGGAAAGAGATTAATATTGAATGAAGTTATTTCACCTTGGGAAGATGCGGTACTTTACATCGTTAAAATACTGAGTAAGATAAAGTGCAGTAAAAAGATCGTTAAAATAGGGTCAGGAAATCTTAAAGTCGCAGAAGAACTTAAAAGAGTTCTAAAGACAAGGTTTGAAGACCTTGATATATATTTTGTAAATGAACAGAGAACGACGATCTCCGCAAAAAAGAAAAAAAATCAAGGAAGGGAAAAGGATAAAATTTCGGCTATTTCGATTGTTCATAAAAATGGGGAGAAAGTTGTATAAATTCTCTTTCTAATAAACGTTCATCAAGATTGGTTATTATAAGCTTTCTTTTCATCCATTTAGGAAGCATTTCAAGAACCAAATTTGATCCAAACCTTGAATCTAATAACAAAACAACTGAGGGAAGACTGTTTCTAGTTATTCTACCGGCTGCTTGAACTGCCTTTTTTATAGCAGGGTCTAACATAGCGACCATGAAGGCGTTTTGAGGACAATTCTTTTTAATATAGCTCATCTTTATAAATAATCGTTTTGTTGGAGGGGGGAGAGAAAGGCCTACAACAGCTACAGCGCGCATTTCGCCATCTTGAAAATTTTCTCCTTCAGAGAAACGACCCCCTTGGACACCGAAGAGGATTCCCCCTTTTGCCTTACTTTCTTTGAATTTTTCACATAGTTCATTAGCGTCTCTTAGGGATAAATTTAGTGATTCCTTGAATATGGGCCTATCAATTTTAAAGGAAGAGAAAACTTCGAAGGTTGGTGATAGAACAGCGTAGGAAGAAAAGAAAACACCGATGTTGTAAGGTATACATTTAGAAATAGCATATATCCTCTCAGCAATTCTTCTGAACAGTTGTTGACCTCTTTGTTTATATTTAGTCGTTACCCCTTTATCAATTATAACAGAAATATCCCGTGTAAAAAAATTTGGCTCAACATAGTAGAATTTAGTTTTTACTGGATCTATGTTAAGGAGAGAGAAATGGACCTTAGGAGAACCAACAGTGGCGGACATCATTATGTACGACCAAAATTTTTTCAGAAACAAGTCTATTTGGTGCGCAGGATCTACATTTATAAAGAATAATGTAGGGATGTTGTTCTTCCTTTCAACTAACATGAAGATGTTCTGATAAGAGAGGTAGGATAATAAGTAGCTTAGGAACATATAAATTTTAGCAAAGTTCTTGATTACATAAGGAGTATATGAAAATGATCTAGCCACTGTTCCGTTTATATACTTTGAAAGTAGGTTATGTAAAAGATTGATTTCATCAAAAGGGAAACGCTGTATTTCGTTTTTTATTAGCAAGCGATCATGAGCTGAAACTTTATCTATTAAAAAACATATTTTATTATATAATACAATTAGAGACTCAAGCTTCCTACACAGATCAATTAGACCGAGTTGATAAGCTTCCTCAATGCTATTTTCAATGTCTTTCTCATTTATTTCAAAAGAATACTGATCTGACACTGTACTGAGAAGGTTATGAGCTTCGTCCAAGATGATTATTGTTTTTGAGGGTTCGGAGATTAACTTCTCAGTCTGAGTAAAAAGAGGATCATTAAAGATACAATTATATGTTAAAATGATTAACTTCGAAGAAAAAAGACGCCGCTTTGCAATTTCATAAGGACAGACTCGAAAGATCTTTGATTGTGATACATATGAGGTTAGATTTTCCATATTTGAAAATAAAGATGATACAACAGATTGTTCTAAAAAATGACAGTTAGCCCAATAATTGCATAGATTGTTTAAAATAGAGTACTTACAAAGTGCATTAATTGATAGAGCATCAAGTTTCTGATTCGAATAAAGTAGACAGAGATCATGCTTAGAGATGATAAAAGAAAAATTGAAGTTTCTTTTAGATTGTATCCTTTTTGATTCTTCGATTACACGATCTATTTCTCTCTTTGTCCGACATACATATAAAATAGATAGATTCAACTTCTCAGCAATTTCCAATGCAGAAGAAAGGATCGTTACTGTTTTACCAAAACCACTCATGGCTTCGATAACCAAATTTTGTCTATCCCTTATTGATGAGTTGACATATTCCATTAACTCTAACTGGCCTTCACGATATTTTTCATAGGGAAAGTATGCAGCCATCATTATTAAAGAAAAAATTAATATTTATTCACCAAGTAAAGTTCTTTAAAAGATAGCATTAGTTTATATTTTAATTAGGAGCGCCCTATAAAGTGTGAACGTTGATGAACTATAGTTACAGGAAGTACTTAACAGAATTAAAAGAGCAAAATAAAATAAAGGAAGTTGATATAGAGGTTGATAGGAATTTTGAAGTATCTAGAATACTTGATCAAGATCAGAGCACCCCAGTATTTTTTAAGAAGGTAAAAGGTTATCCAGATACCACTATAGTTGGAAATCTCTGTCCTACGCGTCAAGCCTTAAGTTTTGCACTCAAAGTAGATGAGACACTTTTATCTGACCTTTTAATCGATGCTTTTTTGAACCCAAGGGAGACTAAAAAAGTCACAAGGGAAAAATGTTGGGTCGAAGCTAAACCGAATTTAGATAAACTTCCTATTCCAAAGTACTATGAAAGAGATGGTGGACATTACTTAACATCTTCAATAATTGTAAGCAAGTTTCCTGAATCAAAAAAAGAAAATCTGTCTATTCATAGAATAATGATTTTAAACGAGAAAAGTGGTGCTATACGTATTTTACCTCGACATCTTCATAAAATATTGGAGAACAGTGGAGGGGAAACAAACGTAGCACTATTGTTAGGCGTGCATCCTATATTATTTTTAGCAGCAGCCCTTTCTGCAGATTATGGCATATCAGAATATGAATTAGCGAACAGCCTTATGAATGGTGAGTTAGAGTTAGTAGAAATGGAAAACGGACTCAGAGTACCTAAAGGAACAGAAGTAGTATTATTAGGAAAAGTTAACATGAAAGACAGAGCTAGGGAAGGCCCGTTTGTAGACATAACAGGAACTTATGACGCCGTAAGAGAGGAGCCTGTAATATCCTTTGAACAGATGTTTAGGCCTGAGGGGAATCTTATTTTTCATGCATTATTACCTGCCAGCAAGGAGCATATGCTTTTTATGAGCTTACCGCAAGAGATCAAAATGACATTAAACTTAAGGAGGAAGGGGATAGAGGTTAGTAAAGTGAACATGACTGAAGGAGGGTGTTCATATTTTCATAGCATAATTAGCATAAAGAAAAAGGAGGAGGGAGAAGGGAAAAAAGTTATTGAGGAGGTCTTTAGGGTAGCTCATCCAATCAAACTAGTAATAGTTGTGGATGAAGATATAGATCCATTTAACATACAAATGGTTGAATGGGCGTTAGCAACCAGATTCCAAGCTCATAGGGGCTTAATTGTCGCCCATAATGAGAGAGGGTCAAGCTTAGACCCGTCCTCGTTTAAAACAGGCTTTACTTCAAAGGTAGGATTCGATGCCACTTTACCAATAAACAACAAAAAAGAAGATTTTGTAAGAGCGAGGATTTAGTGACTTTTATGACGTACTCTAGAGAAGTGTCTGAAAGGATTTTAAAAGCTCTTTCAAAATTCTATGACCAACAAGAACGAATATCGATCTCAAGTGCACATTTATCAGGAGTCTCTTATGAAAACATAGGAGAGGAAGGGTTATATTTTTTGAACGAAATGTCAAGAGAAGGAAAAGTCGCTGTTTATACCACTGCGAACCCTATGGGGGCAGACATATATGATAATATATTTGGAATAAACGAGGAATTTATAGAAAAACAAAGGAGAATTGCAGATGCTTTTCTAAGGTTGGGGGTAACAGATTCCTTTACCTGTGCTCCCTTCGATTATTTTCAAATGCCTGTTAGGAATTCACATGTGGCATGGGCGGAGTCTTCTGCTGTAATTTACGCGAATTCATTTCTAAATATATTTACTAACAAGGAGAGCGCGTTAAGTGCTCTTGCCAGCGCTATATTAGGAGAAACAGTAAATTCTGGATTACATATCAAAAAAAACAGGAAACCCCTTATAAGGTTCAATCTTAAAGAAGTTAAGAATGAAGTTGATGCTGGTCTCTATGCATATCACATTTCTAAATTAGTTGACAAGCCCTTTTCAATAAAGACCAATGGGATGATAAATTCGATCATGAAAAAGTGTTTTTGCGGTGCTCTAGGCGCAGTTGGTAATGTATCTTACTTCGAAACCAACGCATTCTCAACTTATGACCATACTGTTGAACAGAAAGAAATAAAGAAAGAGTTTAACGAGCTTTCTACAACAAATTTAGGTGAAATAATTATTTTAGGATGCCCTCATTGGAATCATAATGAGATAGAAAATTTCGTTTCTAGGTTAGGACAAAGAAGTTTTAAAAAAGATTGTCTAATAGCCTGTAACAAAAAAGCGTATGATAAGCTGTTAACAAAATTTGGTAAAGGAGTTTTGAATAAAAAGAAGATATTCTTCTTTAAAGATGCGTGCCCAATATTCTCACCATTACTTAAAGAAAATGGATTCAAGTCTATAATAACAGATTCAGTGAAAGCTGCACATTACTATAAATTAAGAGACGTTCGAGTTAACTTAAAACCGATTGATAAAATTATCGAAGAAGAGGCAGAATGAACTTATGACATCTGTAAAACTTAAAGGAAGAGGATTGGTCGAGGGATTAGCAAAAGGAGAAATCTTAATATCAAAAAATGCGCTTTCTTTTTTAGGAGGAGTTGATAAAAACACTGGGATAGTGGTAGACCATAAGAGCGATTTATACCAAAAGAAAATATCGGAAAAAATTCTTTATGTTCCTAAATCTGTGGGAAGCACAGTAGGTGCATATGTAATTTATTCAATATGTAAAAGGGGAATTGGACCGAAAGCAATCATCTGCGATAAAGCTGATTCTATGCTAGTTACAGGTTGTGCGATCTCGAACATCCCTCTGATTGATGGGGTAAAATATGAAAAAATTCCAACTCTTAGTAGATATTGTATCGTAAACGGAAAAGAAGGAATGCTACTTTTAACAGATAACTTAGATGAAATTATTCAAACGGAGAGTTTAGATATAAAGTCCTGACTCGGCCCAAAAACTTCATCTATAATTGCTTCGACTTTCTTTCTATACTCAGCTGTTGTATATATTCTAAGCATGTCCACATAACCATGTATTGCATTGAGGACTACGTTTTCTTGAAATGGAATAGTCCAGAAAGTTTTCCCTTTATCGGTCCTGGCAAAAACGCAAATATCTACTAAAGATTCCCGTTTTGAATTAACAGGAAGTGAGGGAGCAGTGGGAACGTCTACATAAACAGATCTTTCTGGCACGTTAGCCTTTGAACTAATAGAATGGACAAGTGTATCGCGAACATCTTTTTGAGTCAGAATTTGATATATTAGGGGATCTTTTCTATGAACGACTTTCTCATATACACATTTTATTAGCTTTCTATTCAAAACGTTTTGGATAAGGGTTTGCGAATCTTTAAGCTTATGGTCACTTGAACATAAAATTTTATAGACAACAGATTCGTCATCTAAATTGATCAAGTCAGAAATTTCTTTGAAATTTGAGAAGTTTAAAACTTCATCTGCAAGTGATAAAGCATGAACGAGCATAATTTCAGCTGCACGAACAGTTTTATGGAAGTAGACAGCTTTGAACATTTCATATCTTGAGAACATCATTGCTTCAAGGGAATATACTGCTGCATGGTCCAAAGCTAATCGACCATCTTTTTCACACACATCAAATGAATTTAATAGGCGATTTACGTCTATTTTACCATACTCTACGCCTGTAAAGTAAGCATCCCTTAAAACATAATCCATAATATCAACACTTAATCCACCTCCAATGATTTCGTTCATAAAAGGAGGATCCTTTTTTGACTGTCCTGTTGAGAGGTCTGAAATATTTTGTGGACTTAATCCGTAGTTTTCAAGTATGTCCTTTATAGAAGTTTCTTTAATAATTCTCTTAGTTAAATCTTCATGTGTAATATTCCTTTTAGAATAGATAACTTCTTCAAATAAATGTGAAAATGGACCATGCCCTATATCGTGTAGCAGAGCCGCAACCCTTATCCTTTGCGCGTCATCTTTTGATAATATCTTTTTAGAAATAAAAAGATCACTTATGTAACCAGCAAGATGTGATGCCCCTAAAGAATGGCAGAATCTTGTATGCGTTGCAGTAGGGTATGCGAAATGCGCACCTGAAAGTTGTTTTATTCTCCTTAATCTTTGAAATTCATTAGTGTCAATTATATTTTGTTCTAATTCAGTTAATTTAATGTAACCATGAACAGGGTCCTTAATCTCTAACAACTCCATTATAAGTACAGAGTTAGGGGTTATGTTTTAATCTTTCGGAAACAATTTGCCAGATACTTTCATGAACTTTTTCAACTGATTGGTCTCCGTTGACAATTGCCCAGTTGTATTTCTTTGCCAGCTCTATAAAACAAGTTCGAACCCTTGACAAGTAGTCCATATCTTTTTCGTGGACGTCACGGTTACTTTCTTTTCTTCTAAATGAAACTTCTGGGGGAATATCGATTAGAATTGTCAAATCTGATGGGGGTAACCCTGAATCCAAATTTTCTAACCAAGATAAAGGAAGGTTATTAGCTACCCCATAAGCTAAATTTGATTGATAGTACCGATCAAATATAATAATGAATTTTTGTTTTATTAATTGTTCGATTTTCGGTTTAAGTTCCCATCTATTTGCTGATAAAAGGATATGCTTAACTTCTATTGGAACTCGGACATCTTCTGATAATATTTTCTTTATAAGTTGGCCTACCGGAGTTTCATAGTCAGGGAAAGAAATCTTTACGGCATTTACGCCCATTCTTTTTAGTCGACTTACTATCAAGTTAGATTGAGTTTTTTTCCCTGATTGATCTATCCCTTCTATTGCGATCTGCAAAAGCACCACACATAATACATCAAAGATAGACTTAAAAATAATATCTCTAAAGCTTATACATGTATGAGAAAGATAGGGTTCATAGTTAACCCAATAGCCGGGTTAGACATATAGAGAGGACCAAGCGGTGTATTGGGATTAAAGGGTACTGACGATCAGAAGACCATCGCTCTGTCGATTGCCAAAAATGTTGCACCTAAATCTCAAATTAGGGCACTTGAATTTATAGAAGGGGTAAAGAATTTAGGGAAGAAAGGTTTCCGATTTTATACTTGTAACTTAAAGATGGGAGAAGACTACCTAATAAACAAAGGAATCGACTATAGTGTAGTTTATGAATATAGAGGTAACATTAGTACTCGGGAAGATACTTATAAATCCTGTCAAAAAATGGTTGAGAATTGTGTTGACGTAATTTTTTTTGTTGGGGGAGATGGTACTGCCCGTGACATATTTAGTGTGGTCGGAAATAAGATACCTCTAATAGGAATACCATCAGGTGTGAAGATGTACAGTGGTATTTTTTGTGTCACATTAAGTTCTTCAATAAAGATGTTTGCGGACTTCTTAAACGGGGAATATGAATTAGGAGAAGCAGAAATAATAGATCATAACGAAACAGATTATCGAATGGATAAATTTGAGCCAAAAATTTATGGTTATGCTTTAACATTATCAAAGCTTGATAACATACAAGGAACGAAGGACGGGCTATCGGATAATGATTGGGAGTGTCAAAGAAGAATTGTGAAATATTTTTTGGAAAAATTATTAGAAGAAGATACATATTACATATTAGGTCCAGGTACAACAGTGAAAGCAATACTAAAGGAGTTGAAGCAACCATATACCCTTCTAGGAGTAGATATATTGTACAATAGAACTGTCATAGCGAAGGATGTTAACGAAGAACAAATTTTGGACATTATAAAGGATCAAAGAGCGAAGATCGTTGTAAGCCCATTAGGAGGCCAAGGAATTATACTTGGTAGAGGGAATCAACAAATATCATCTAAGGTATTAAAAAAGGTCGGAAAGGGGGGACTGATAGTTTTAGCAACAGAAAGAAAATTAGCTAGTATTAAAAGAGGGTATCTAATTGCTGACATAGATGATGCGGAAGTTAGGAAGTTATTTCAAGGATATATACGTGTATTAGTAGATTATAATATAGAAAAGGTGCTGAGATTAGTCTGTTGAAAATCTTTAACTTTATAATCATTTTAAGGTAGAGGCAAGAGCATGAACACAAAATTTGGAAAGATTTTCCCTAGAGAAAGATTGCCTAGAAGACTTGTAATAAAAAGGGAAAAGATGATTTTAATTTACGCTATTGTGATAATTTTTGCTTTAAGCACGGGTACGAGATTGTTTTCAGGAAAATATGGTTTTTATATAAACGAGTTTGACCCTTACTTTCAATATCTATCAACCGATTATATAGTCAAAAGTTATGACCAAAAAGGTTTCAGTGGTTTATTTGACTATTTTAATTGGATAGACATGATGGCTTGGTATCCAGAAGGAAGGGATGTTGCTGCTACTTCCTTTAGTGGTCTTCACTATATAGGGGCGTTATCATACATCACTTTAAGAGATGTCTTTGGTTTAAATGTCAGCCTTTATGACTACCTAGTTTTATTACCAGTTGTTATTGGTGGATTTATTTCTATAGCAATCTATTTTCTAGGTAAAGAAATCGATGGAGAATCGGTTGGAATATTTGCTGGTGTTATTTCTGCGATTTCACCACCGCTAGTTTCAAGGGACGCATTTGGATGGTGGGACACAGAACCTATTGCATATCTGTTTGGAATAATTACATTACTTCTACTTATTTCTTATATAAAAGAAGAAAGAACTAGATTATCAAGTATTATCAAGGCATCTATAGCAGGAATTTTACTAGGACTTTCAATGACTATTTGGGGTGGTGCTATGTACTTTGTTGGAACTGTAGGAATTATTCTTTTTGTTGCGCTATTCTTTGTGAAATCTTATCAATCATTATTTGAAAATTCAATTATATTATTAGCTTGGAACCTTCTGATTAGTATGATGTTTAAGAAGCCAGGATATATGGTGCTTATAAATCCCTCTAATGTGATAATTTATGCTGCGCTATTAAGCTGCTTCATACTAATTGTCAGACAAAAAAGCGTTTTCTCGATAACGATCAAAGATAAATTCTATTCTATACTGTTATCTGCTTTAATTGGAGTTGTTCTTTTAGGATTTGGAACTATAGGGGGGCTCACCAAAAGATACTTAACAGTTCTTTTCCCATTTGAGAGGTCAGCAGAACCTATAGTAGAGTCGGTTGCTGAACACGCTTCATCAACTTCTGTAGAGTATTTTGCTTTCTTTTCAATAATGCTCTTCTTTACAGGATTCAGTACGTATTACATATTCAGAAAGGCGGAGTTCAAGAAATTATCTGCTATAGTATTCGTTATAACCGCATTGTACTTTGCGGCTTCGTTTGGTAGATTGATGATTTATCTCACTTTCAGTGTTTCTATACTCGCTGCCATAGGAGTACTGGTAATCACTAGATCTCTATTTATGCAACAAATTCAGTTTTCTGCTAAGAAGAAGGGAGGGGGAGGTGTATCTAACACGGACTTTAAGATCATCTTTATTGCTTTTCTTATTATTATACTAGTATTTAACAGCAGCATATGGATTCAGTATGCAGATCAACCTGTTTCCTTGGCATCAGGGTCATTATCAACGAAGGCTACAAGCTCTGATTGGATAGATACACTATCATATATTAGAGAAAACACGCCAGAGGATTCGGTCATAATATCTTGGTGGGACTATGGATATTGGATAAGAGTGATGGGTAATAGAACTACTTTAGTCGACAATGCCACACTCAACACAACCAAAGTGGGATTAGTAGGCAAAATGTTTCTGTCTTCAGAAGAGGATGCGGTCAAAATAATAAAAGATTTAGCGCCTAATAGGAAGAACGTTTATGTCGTCGTTTATGCCGTGACATACCACAAGTTCCAAGAAGGGCTTTATTTAATTGGAGGGGGAGGAGAGGAAAGTAAGTTTACTTGGATGGCAAAGATTGCTGGGCTTAATTACACACTATACTATGATGAAGTTAATAACCAACCAACTGATTACTTTTGGGAAAAAACACTCTTAGGGAAAATGTTACCCTTTGTTCCAACACCAATACAATATGGTAACCAAATCATAACTGCATATTCTTATAACCAAAAGATTGGGGATGGGAATAGCAAATATTTTAAATTAGAATATAGTTCATCCTTCGAATCCAATGGCCAAGTTTTAGTTTACAAACTTAAGGTGTAGAATATTTCAACTTAGCTTTAAGGTAGGCGTATTTGTCATCTGGAGAAAACTTAGCTGGGTGTGGGATTATTGTTGTGGAACCGCATCTAGGACAACTTTCCTTTAATGTGTAGATAGAACACTTACCACATTTTCTTAGTAAAGACTTCATATGCATTCACTTTAAACCCTCTTTACTGCGAACGTGCACTTGAACTTTTTGGATTCCTTCTGAAGGATTTCGTTTACCCTTTTCAGGTTATGCTCAGCAATTTTATAATTTGGGGCTGTTATTGATAACCGATAGTTAGGTGCACTTATGTATTTTATAGATATTTTAGTATCCTCATTTTCAACCTTTAAAGAGCCAAGTATTTGCTTTATTATGTCTAACCCATTCGGTTCTGAACAAGAGAGCTGTATAACCTCATTAATTGTAACAGGAGGAGGAGAAAGTTTCTCCTTCGCAGTCAAATATACCCTCTGTGCGAATTCTTCCGGGAAGGAAAGTTTTGTCAAAACAGATGGCCCTTTATCTAACAAAGAGTCTATCATAGCATATAAAGAGGAATATTCTGAAAGAATCTTCTCGATGTAGCTTGCAATTTGGTTTTCAGACAGCTGTAAATCTAATGCAACCTTCTTCATTACGCTTTTACTTTTTTCTTCCTTTTTTAAGAGAATGAGTTTATCTCGTCTTTCTTCTTCAGTAAGTCTTCGAAGTGATAAGTCAACTTCTTTTCTCATCTTATTAATTCTAATAACCTTTAAAATTGTTTTTTGACCAACCTGAATAAATCTTTCTATATGCTTTACCCAACCTGAAGAAATTTCAGAAATGTGTAAAAACCCTCTTATGTTTTTGTATTCATCTAAAGTTGCGTAGGCACCATAAGGAGTGATCTCTATTATAGTAGCGAGAACAACTTCGCCTTCTTCAGGTAACATCGGTTCTTTTTCTGACATCGCATTCAAGCAAGGTAAATAGTTGGGGCGTTATAACTTTTGAATCTTATTCTATCCTTGGAGCAAGATAATAGCACAAGTCGATTCCATATGCACCTATTTTGAAGTTTAGTTTGATTGGCATCTTTGAGGAAAACTCTACTAATACATTTTCAGATACAGATGATAAAGAACTGATTATGTCAAGAAGATGGGGTAGACTATATGTCGCGATACATTCTTCCTTTACATCAATTGATACCAGGTCTTCATTAGTTTTATCTAAAGTTATTTTTGCGTTTCCTGTGTCTCCTTGACCTTCTAGTATCAGTTGATCTTTTTTCGCTGAAACTGTTACTGTCTCAGCGACTACCTGAATATCGTCTAATAACTTCTCCAAGGATTTAGTTTTTATCATAACTTTCGAATTTAATGAAAGCTTAGGCAAAGGTGTTGAAGTTGTATAGGGTTCAATTAAATGAAGTAGATATTCTTTTTTGTACGAATCGAAAAATTTGATTAGAAGACTATCATCTTTTGTCTCGAATTCAACTTTGTCATTAGGTGAAGCCCGCTTTATTAGCTTAACAAAATCTTCCATTTTTGCACCAATCTTTACAGGTTGGGAGCATTCAAACTTTTCAAACGCAGAATTTGGCCAATTCAAGTCTATTAAAGCAATATGTGATGGGTCCATTCCTCTAAAGTTTAAACCTTGTGGCGTTACTTCGAATGTAGCCTCTTCAACAATAGTAGAAATGGCGACAGCAATTGCCTTCCATTCTTCTGGCGTTTCACTTCTTGCAATAAACATTTGAACTCACAATATCATCATAACATGCATTAATAAAATTAACTATATTATTTTACACTGAATCTAGTCTTTTTATAATGTTTGCATGTATCTTCGCCTTACCACCCTTACTTTCACATAAAAGTGCGTTACATGAAGAACATTTAATATTTGTTGTTGAGGTGGAAAAAATTATTCTTCTTGTTTTACAGTTATTGCACTCTACCTCGTAGAAAGCACTTCTAGGTTTAGGGACAAGTATCTTTTCCTTCTTTATCATTGCGGGTCACTTCTCCATAATTTCTGCTTTTCTGAGCCTTATGCCTTCTTTCTGCAAAACTCTGTTGCATTGTTTGCATTTAAGTTTTAAAGAGACCTTCTTTGTTGTTTTAGCAGTTCTAACAAGTTCTGGAAATTTCTGACCACCATAGCCTTTCTTGTCTTGTTCGTGGTGTCTAGCACCAGCTGCAGAACGTCTCTCTTTCCCCTTTTTGTAAATAGTTATAGAGTGTATTGTATGGGAACGACATTTAGGGCAGTAAGTTTTTATTTCTTTAGGAATTTTCAAGAGAGCTCTACCCAGCCTTCGCTCACCGATAACTTGTTTAAAAAGGGTTCGATATTAGTATAAGGTATAACTGTGACGTCTTCTGATTCAAATGGCCCATATTTTTGAAGATCAACACCCATGAAAGGGGGGATCTCAGAGAGTACTTTCACTAAAACGGCTCTTTTGGTGACCTTCTTTTTGATTTCCTGTAGCGCATTTACATTACCCATTTCAATGTTCTTCAAAAGTCGATTCATTAAGACTTGAGTTCTCTTAAAAGATTCGTATAAGTATGTTTCTTCTGGAGTTAAATTTGAGAGCGATAATTTTCTTTGCGGGTCCAAAAAGATCTTCTTAAACCTTAATTCCAAAAGTCTTCTAATGAGGGAAATTGCAAGAGATCTCTCTTCAGATAAGAGAATATTATTTATTGTGTTAAAGTTGTTTCCGTTACTTCTTGTGTTTTTAAAGTAAAGTGCTGCGTTTTCATATAAAGATTCGTCTATCTTTGTCAAATCGACGTTTAGAATTTCGTTAAGTAGGTACTCGTATAGAGTCTCCATATTAAGGGACATTAATTTTATCACTAAAGACTTACATAATAGTGCTTTTATCTTTTACTTCATATCAACAGACTTCTAGAGCTTGTGCCAATCCCATTGCTACTAAAAATGTAGCAGCATATTCTGGAAGAACAAGGTCCTCATTTTTGTATGGCCCATAAAAATTATCTTTCAATTCAAATTTTGGAGAGTAGAAAACATGCACTTTAGTAGGTTCATCTGAAAGAACTATTGCATGTGTTAAAGGCGAAAACTCATCTATGTTTTCTATTTTCTTTTTCACGAATCCTGTGCCGCCATGTAAAGTATCTGGCATACGGAAAATTCTGTGTATATCTGTCGTCACAGCGACATCAATTTTGACACTCAGACGTTTCTTTATGGATTCTAAAGATGATAAAATGTCTTCGTATTTAGACTTGGATAAAATCGGAAGTAACATGTTTCTAAAGGTATCTTCATCATAATTTACGTTAGAGTCCCCGAGAGTATTTTTAAGATATTCCCTAGAGAAGCGGCCTAACCATCCCTTTTCCCATGGAGAAGGAAATTGGTAGACCTGCTGTTCAGGAGGAATGTCCCCATTTAAAATTTTGTTTAGTCTAAAGCCATTGAGAGTTAAGTAGTCAGATAGTTCGATCCTAAAGGGTTGACCTGCCATCTCATATTTTGTCCCTTCTACAGTTAAATGGTATCCTCTTTTCCCTGAAAAATAAATGCAAAAATGGTCTTTTAAAAGGCCAAAGTCTTTTTCAAGAATTTCTGTCAGTTTAATGATCTCCTTTTTACAACATTCAAGACCCTTTTCTGTTGCAATTTTAACTTCTTCAACGCTTTGGGAGTTACAGTAGGGACAGTTCTTACTTTCCAGGTTTTCAAAGACACTTTTACATTTGTGACATACAAAGAACGAGGTCATTAGATCATCTTCTTGAGGTAAATGATCTAAGTCAATATCAAATATTAGATCAGCACCTTTCCATATTCTAGCATTAATTGGAGCAGAAGGATCATCATAATACGCAGAGGAATAATATACTGCTTTAGGAGCTTCGTGTAATATAAGAGCCCTTAATTCGCCTTCGTCTTTAAATGCCAAATGGCGAACCATCTTCTCAGGAGAAAAGGTCAGGTAACCAATTTCTCTTTCAGAGAGTCTACTTGGGGTTTTTATCCTTGTGACGGAGTCGTAATAATATTTCTTAAAAGTCTTCTTTAAGTAGGCGTCCTTTTCTATCAAAGTTCTTTTCACCTTTTTTTATGTAGCGTTTACCATATTGGAGAGGGTGGGATATGTTATTACATGATTCGTTCTTATAGCATAAAGACTGAGAGAACAATGTCTTGCAATCAGGAACATTATATGCTTTTCTTCCACCTTTTAAACCCGCTATATGTTCTACTTGGTAACGGGCAACTTTTTCATTAAAGTCTGGGGAGGTAGAAAAGAATTTTATCACATCTTCTACACTTTTTCCTGCTTTAAGAAGAAAAGCAGTTAAAAAAAAGCGTTCAAAATGGGAGAGGTTCTCATTAGCTTCTGATCTAGCAATTGCATGCGCAACACATGGAGGGTAACTGGTTAATTGGGAACTTTCAAATGGTTCTCTAGGTAGGGGGCGATTCTTTACAATCTCAACTAAATATTGGAGACGTTCAGGTATGCTAGGAACAGAAGATTCTTTGATCCTTCTATAGATTTCGGCCTTAATTTTATCTCGAATGAGCCTTACAACTTCATTTGTCTTTAAATAAACATACCCGTTATCAACAACCTTATTGACTATTTTCCAATAATCACTTTTAAATGTTGATGAAAGTTCAACATATTCTTTAACATCCATTAGGTAGTCATAATGGGTATTACCAACTACATAGTCTACATCCCTTATTGATATATCAAGTAGCTGTTTGACTATGTGCGTAACTGTCTTTTTATTTTCAGTCTTTAAGAACGCTTCTGAGCGATTAGCCTCATTTAAAGCAAAGCGTGATAGAACATCTTCCCTTTGGCTCGCCTTGATAACTGCAACCGCAAGAACGAAGGACAACAAATCAGAGTCCTTTTCGATTTTGTAAAGCTCAGGAGGGTATTTAGATGATTTTATGCGGGCCTCGCATCTTTTTACAACGGTTTCAAACTCTTCAGAGGAGAGGTCTTCTAAGGTCAGCCCTAATTGTGATATTCGCAGTCTTGCTTCTTGTAAAAAAGGATACTTCGCTAAATCTTCTTCGCCAAGTATAACCTTTTCCGTCCTTCTCCCCCTCTAGAGTTTCTATCTTCGCTTACTTAATAAGTTTCAAAAAAAGTTTTAATTATTAGTATAACCGCAAAAAGGAGAACATTAGACATGGATTTCGCACAGATCAGATTCGTAAAGAAAGACAAGTTGGAGTTTAGGGGGTATCAAGATCGATTGTCCAGCATATGTCTCGATCAAAATTGTCTGATAATTGCTCCAACTGGGTTAGGAAAGACTATTATCGCTTCTTTATTCATTGCAAAAAGTTTGATGGGAGATGAGAAAAGAAGATACTTAATGATAGCACCTACTAGAGTTCTAGTTGGACAGCACGCTAAAACCTTGCAAGAAGTCTTAGACATAGATGCAAAAAGGATTTCTGAAATAACTGGAGAGGATAATTTAGAGGAAAGAAAAAAGAAATGGAATAAAGATGTAGTAGTGGCTACAGCAGAAGTTGCTTTAAGTGATTTTGAAAAAGGAATTCTTAAGTTAGAGGATTTTTATTCAATAATTTTTGATGAGGCACACCATGCAATAGGTAATCACCCTTATTCACTTTTAGGAAGAAATGCTTTAATTAAAAATCCAAAAATCCGTATAATCGGTTTTACAGCATCTCCTCCAATAGAGTATGAGGACCGTGAACAAATGCTAAACGCACTTAACATAAAGCATATAGAGAAAGTTACTGAAAATAGCTCAGAAATCAGGAGTTATTTCCTTGGTTCAAAGATAGAAGTTGTGAAGATCAAACTAACTCCTGCATTAACGAAGATTAGAAAAGATATTATGGAAATTATGAGCGTAATAAAAAATGACCTGATTAAAAAAGGGATTCTCCCGAATCAGCAGATTATATCGCTAAAAGAATTACTCAAGTTAGGAAGAAAGGAACTCAGCTCAGAAGATAGATCAAAGATTACATCTTTAATACGATTATATCATTGCCAAGAAATTATTGAATCCTATGGTATCGAGCCGTTTATAAGCTTCTGTGATAAGATATTTTTAAAAAAGGGGAAAAGTGCAACAGAATTAAAGAATAGCATCAATTTTAAGGCAGCATATGAAACCGCAAAAAGTATGCTTGTTGTAGGCGAAGAACACCCTAAAGTTGTAGAACTAAGAAAAGTTCTTTTAAACATGTCTTTAAAGGATAGAGTAATTGTTTTTACTAATTACAAGGATACAGCGAAAATGCTATACGAAAAAGCGTTAAGCTGGGGCTTGGAAGCTGATTTCTTAATCGGTAAGAGGGGGGAACTCAGTCAAAGCCAAAAGGAGCAACTAGAAACTTTAACCAGATTAAATAAAGGAGAGAAAAAAATTCTTTTTGCAACAAGAGTAGGGGAAGAGGGACTGGACATTATAGAATGTAATTTAGTTATCTTTTATGACAGTGTATCTGATGCGATTAGATTCATCCAAAGAAAAGGTAGAACGGGTAGAAAGAAAAAAGGAAGAGTTATTGCACTTATTACAGAGGGAACGAGAGAGGAGGTTATGTTTTGGGTAGGAAAAAAGAGGATGAAAAAAGGAATAGAAGAGGTAGAAAATTTACCAAAAAATGCTTCATTAGAACAGTTTATTAAGGAAAATGCAGAGGCAATAAAGATTTATGTGGACAAAAGGGAGAACAGTAGTATTAAACAGGAACTTAGCAAACTTCACATCAATCTTGATGAACAAATGTTAGATATAGGAGATTTTGTGTTATCTGAAGAAGTTTGTGTAGAGAGAAAGACGGTAAAAGATTTTATTGAATCAATTATAGATGGAAGACTTTTTCCACAACTTATTCAACTTAAACAAAGGTATGTAAAACCATTATTGCTTCTTGAGAAAGGAACTTATTCGGATAGGATTACTCAGCATTCTTTTTTAGGTGCCTTAGCGAGCATAATCACTGATTTTAATATACCTCTTGTAGTTACAGAGTCTACAGAAGAGAGTGCGGCACTTCTTTATGCTATAGCAAAAAGGGAGCAATCCGAAAAGAAAAAAGGCATAAAGATAAGAGAAGGAGAAAAGCCATTAAATACCAAAGATGTTCAAAAGTACATTCTAGCAGGAATACCGGGTGTGAGCGCAATTCTAGCTGGCCGTCTCCTTGAAAAATTTGATACCTTACAAAACATCTTTAATGCTTCAGAGGAGGAACTTATGGAAGTAAAAGGAATAGGAGAAGTACTTGCAAAGCGAATTCGGAATATTGTAACAAAACCATATAATCAATAGAAAAACAAAAACCATTTAAAAATGGTAAATAGAAAGATTTATGGTTAGAGAACAATCCATCTTATAGGAGGCGAACGAATTTGTCGTCAATAAATAGAGAAAATCAGGATAGAGCTAATAAAGCTATAGGGGTTCTACAAAATATATCAGAAAGCGTAACTGTTCCTAGAAACATTAGGAAGACTATAAAGGAAATAATATTAGATCTACAAAAAGGGAAAGATAAGTTGGGAGTTAGGGCTGCGAACGCTGTGTCAATTCTCACCGAAATTAGTGAAGATCCAAATTTGCCCATCTTCGCTAGAGTAAAAATTTATGACGCAATAAGCTGTTTGGAAAACATACGTGATTAAATAACTTATCAAAGTTTCTGAAATTATAGAAATCTGTATGTTCATTTATAATTTGTTAGAATTAAATGTAATCTAATTTACTTTGTGCTTGTTGAATACGATAGAAAAAAACATATAGATGTGTATCATAAAAGTAAGAGATAAAGGTTTACATGTAATGGAACAAGACAAGTTAGAAAATAGTAGTTTGTGGCCATTTTTTCTGATTGCTTTTGCTTGGTCTTGGTTCTTTTGGCTGCTGCAGATTTTAGGGTTTAACCTTTATGTAGCTCCATTTGCCCGTTTGTGGCGGCGTTTTTTCTTACTTATATAAATGAAGGAAAAGATGGTGTGAAAGAATTATTAAAGAGGGTTTTGATCCTAGAATTAGAAAAATTTGGTATGTTCCGATTTTCTTATTGATGCCAGCTATTGCTGGTTTTTCTCTTTTTGTAGCATGGTTGAGCGAAGGAGCTATTCCTGAACTAACTGCGTTGTCTCAGCCCTGGTTGATTCTGTGGAATTTCGTCTACATATTCTTTTTTGGAGGGCCACTTCAGGAAGAGTTTGGCTGGAGAGGCTACGCATTTCCTCAACTTCAAATATATTATTCAGCGCTCATCTCAAGTGTAATACTTGGAATAATATGGGCTTTTTGGCATTTGCCTTTAAACTTCATGGCTCAACCTCCAGGCCCTCAATACGAGGCCGCAATTGGAATGTTTCTAGGTTCAATCATCACCATGGTGTTCATGTCAATATTATTCACTTGGCTTTACAATAATACCGGTGGCTACGTCTTTGCTACTTTACTGTTTCACACAATGGTAAACCTTTCAACACATGTTGTGTTCCCAGTCTTCGAAACATGAACTGGGCCACTGTATTATTTAGTTTCAATGATAGTGGTTGCCATCATCATCTTAGTGATATTTGGAGCAAAGAGACTGGTTCGAAGTAAAAGAAATATGTTTCAAAAAATGTTGATCATTTTGAATAGGTTCATTATATATTATTTTAGCTTGGTTCTGCTAATTGGTGGTCTAGTCTATACGCCATGGGTTTTGGCTTCGTACGGTATGTTTCCATCGGATCTGATTTTTGTTTTCATGATTGTTGGTGGTTTATCTCCAACGATTGCCGCATTTATTGTAGCCAAACTTGAATTTGGAATGGAGGGAACAAAATATTTGTTCGATCAATTTAGCCGTAAGGGTTTTTCAAAGGTGTGGTTGTTGGTGGCAGTTCTTCTCCCTTTTGCTCTTGCAGTTTGTGCAATCTTGCTATGGCTCATAACAGGAGGATCATATATTCTGAACTTGGTGACACTAGCCGAGTTTCCGCCTATCCTAATTGCGAATTTCTTGATGAACATGTGGGAAGAAATAGGATGGAGAGGATACGCTTTACCCACGCTTCAAAAGAAACACAACGCCCTTGTTTCAAGCCTAATTGTCGGAGTATTTTGGGCATTGTGGCATTGGCCACACTTTACAGTTAAAGACAGCGCGATGGCAGCCAACTATCATAATTTCCTCTGGTTCGCCATTTTCACAACCCTAAACTCAATTTCTTTTACTTGGCTTTACAATTCTACTAATGGAAGTCTGTTGACAGCATCACTGTATCATGCATCCATAAACGCAGCAAACATCATACTATTCGTTGGGAATGATGTTTCCAGTTCCATCTTTCCGTTCTATTTTCTAACGGTCGCTGTTCTTGCCTTTACTCTGGTTTTTGTCTTTAAACCGGATACTCTGTGCCGTAAGAAAATGGTGATTCTAACCAACTTCAAAAGGATCCATTGAAAAGTGCGGGGGGTGGGATTCGAACCCACGAACCCCTGCGAGACGAGGTTCTGAGCCTCGCGCCTTTGGCCTGGCTTGGCAACCCCCGCTCGTTCGTAGATAATTTTTTAATAATATAAGCGCTTTGATATCGGTAAGAACGCCGGGGAGGGGATTTGAACCCCTGCAACGGTAGAGCCGTTACCGGCTATCTTGTGACAGGAAGATCTCGAGGCCGGCCCTTTTGGCCACTCAGGCACCCCGGCTTTAGAGCATAATGTATGTATAATTACAAAGTTTAATTAGTTTTTGTTTTTCTCAGAGAAAAGTTCTCTGAACTTCCTTTCAGCCTCGCCTTCTTTTTCTGCACGTTTTGAAAACATTTCTAGTGCAATTAGAATGTCTTTTGGCTCTGCGCCTGTTTTAACTTCTTCTTGGTATATTGCTTTGGCTTTTCTAAGTATGTCTCCATTTAATTTTGAGTCGACATAATCCGCTAAATGTACTATCATGGCTTCGAGTGTTTCTGGTCTAACTGGCCCTGAATCGCCATGATGTGCGGCAACTGCATGAATCACTTTAAGTGGGAATTCATTTTGTGTTAATTTTATTGTAATTAGAATTAGATGTTCCATATAAAGACCTAGGGGAGAATTAATACTGTTATCGCTCTCTTCATATGTGAATGGTTTGAAAACGTCATGTAAAAGACATGATGAAATTATGGTATCTTTATCTACTTTGTATTTGTACATGCTCTCTACTTGTTCAGAAAGGGCTAAACCAATTTTTGTGGTAGAAAGTGTGTGATCTATTAATCCACCCATATATGAGTGATGAACCTTTTTTGATGCTTGAGATAAAGTGTAGTCTTTATTTAGTATTGTTGAATTAAGTAAATCGAATGTTTGTTTTTTTAACCTAGGATCCCTAATGTTTTCTACTAAGTTTTTGATTTCTTCAATCTTCGATTCAACACCAGTATTTGTCATTCTATTCACCTGGTCCAATTCTGGCATAATATTAAAATGTTGATATAAAAGCAAAAATAGTTATTAAAACAAGGTGCAAGATAAGTGGGTTGTCCACAGCGCAAATAGAAAACATCGTTTACGAATTAGCAAAAATGGGATATCAATTAGAGCCTGAGGCTTTTAAAGGGCTTTCAGAGCTTCTTATGCTAAGAAAAGACCTTGACTTTAAAAAGATCCTTTCTGAAATTGTGGAAAAAAAGAAGATAGATGAACCAGGAAATATATTCATCAGCCATAAGGACTTTCAGTTTTTTTATCCAAAGAAAGAAGAACTAAAAGAAGAAAAGGTAACATATGATGAAATAGATTCCAACATAAAAGTCATAAGAGACCCTGGAAATCAAACGAAAATATTAGAAGGAATCGATGGCTTCAGAAGGTACTTCTTAGACAGATATAATAAAATGATGAAAATAATCAGTAACAGACCTTCTCAAAGGACGATTTTTAAAATAAATCAAATGCAAGGGGAAAGAAAGAACATAAGAATAGCAGGGTTGGTAAAGGATAAAAGAATTGTAAAAGAAAAAGTTGTAATAGAAGTAGAAGACGATACCGGCTATTTAAAAGTTATATCAAAAGTAGACGGGGAAAACAGAAACGCAATCGAAATACTCCCGGATCAAATGATAATAGCAGATATTTCTTCTATAAACGGGGGGACAGCTTATGCCTCAAAGTTAGAGTTTCCTGAAATACCGGATCAGATAACATATACTCGTGCACCGGAAGTATACACTTTACTTTTATCAGATCTGCATATAGGGAGTAAAACTTTTCAAAGAACAATATTTGAACATCTTCTTCACTGGCTTCGAGGCCAACATGGAGACAGAGATATAATAAAAAAGATGAAATATGTGATAATAGCAGGCGACCTTGTAGATGGAGTAGGCATATATCCCCATCAAGAAGCTGAATTAGAAATTACTGATATAAAGGATCAATACACACAAGCAGCACAATACATAGAACAAATTCCTAAACACATGGATATAATAATTATTCCAGGAAATCATGATGCAACAAGACAAGCACTTCCTCAACCATCAATATCTTCAAAATATTGTGAGACATTATATAGATTAGAGAATGTTAAAATGTTTGGAAATCCTCTTGAAATACAATTACATGGCATAAACTTCTTAATATATCATGGTAGAAGCTTGGATGATGTATTAGCATTTTCTCCTGGCATAGTGACAGCGAGGCCGGAAAATATTATGAAAACCTTATTGAGAGCACGCCATTTAGCTCCGATTTTTGGAGCAAGAACAACAATAGCTCCTGCGGAGGAAGACAGTTTAGTAATAGAAAATGTGCCAGACGTCTTTCATGCCGGCCATGTTCATGTTTTCGGATTTACGAAATATAGAAATACGCTTATTGTAAATTCAGGTACGTTCCAAGAACAAACAGCACATCAAAAATCAATTGGAATAAATCCCACTCCAGGAAAGGCAGCAATTATAAATCTCAGCACTATGGAAGTTTTTGAAAAAGATTTTAATCAATTATCTATTGTTCAGTAGATTCGATCATATTCAAAACATCAAATAGGATAGGATCATTTGAAAAAACACTCTTCACAGCAGAGAACGGTATTAGCAATTTAGGCCTTTTACTTCTACCCTGTCTTCCTAAGCTAACTGTTGAAGCAGAAATTATTCCAAGCATAGAAAGTTCGTTAAGAAGGCCACTTACACGCCTTGGGGTCAGCTCAGAAAGATTTAGTTTTTTACATAATGATGAATAGTTAGTGTAAACAGCTCCGGTAGATAAGCTTTCTTTTAAAGAAGCAACACTCAAAACAACTAGTTTACTGTGTAACGGTAATGATTTTAAGGCATCAGAAAGACGATCTTGATCGATTTTTAAAAGCGCCTCTCTAATTTGTTGTTCATCAACCTTTTTAAGACCATTTCGCTCTGCAATTTCTCCTGCAACTCTAACAAGGTCCACAGCCCTCCTTGCATCACCATGTTCAGAAGCAGCAAGAGCAGAAGCTAAATTTAATGCAGACTCAGTAAATACGTTAGGTTGGAAACCAGACTTAATTCTTTCTGCAAGAATAACTTTTAATTCTTCAGCAGTATAAGGTGGAAAAACTAGTTCTTCCTCGCTAAGACTACTTAATACACGTGGATCTAAAAAATCTTTGAATGTTAAATCATTTGATATTCCTAATAAGGATATGAATCCTCCCGAGAGCTTCTCGTTGGCCCGGGTGAGCTCATATAAAATGTCGTCACCATGATTTTTAACCAAAAAGTCGATTTCATCTAAAGTTATTATACCTGAAAAGTTTTCTTTTGAAATGGATTTAAAAATTCTGTCAAAAATTTCGCTTATAGAAAGGCCGGTGTGAGGGACCATTATCCCAAAATCTCGTGCAATTTCGTAAAGTACACGATACTCTGTACCGGCCATTCTTGTATTAACATAGGAAAGCTTAACAAAGATGGACTTAGAAACAGCAGTTTGACTAAGCTTAGAGAAAACATACTTTGCTACAGCAGTTTTCCCTGTTCCTGTCTTTCCGTAAAGAAAAATATTAGAAGGTCTAGCACCATGAAGAATAGGAGAAATAGTTTCTGCAATTATACGGATTTGTTCATCTCTGAAATATAACTTTTCAGGAACATAATCAGAACGAAGAACACTTCTATCTTTAAAAATATTTGTGCTTGTTAAAGCCCGTTTGAAAATATCATCAACAGAAGGTTTCATAGACATATACCTCTATTTTTACTAAGATACTATATATTCCTTTTACTCCACCCCTAAATTTCTTCTGGAAAGAATAATTAATAAGAAGAAAAGAAAATAATTGTATATCATTAATAATATCTCGAATTAAGAGATCATACTATGTTTAATAGAATATTTGTCATATAAAATAAATATTTTAATTAACTAAATTTTACTTGGCTTTTTCTCATTTCCTTTTGTTATTCTTCTAATAGAAATAATGGGGTGGTACTATGTTATTAACTACTTTTTTCTTTTTATGATGGGTTGAACCCCTTTGTTTCCACTGGACATTTTTTCTAGTCTATTAACAGTTAAATAGTTCAATACCAACCCCTTTGTTTCCACTGGACATTAATCATGAATAAAATATATTTTTTTCTTTCTACTGCTGTTTCCATACTGTTAAATGATGTGTTTTTAGTTAACTTTCTTAGACCTAATGATTAACTTGTTAACAGTTTATCTATTTATCTTTATTATCTTTTTATCTGACATTAAGAATGCCTGTTAGAACTAATAAGGTAAAAATAGAGTTTCAAGATCTTAATGGCAAGTGTATTAAAATTGAATTATCAGGGCCAACAACAGGACAAGAAATAAAAAAAATATATGATTTTCTCACCTCCTCTACCTCAACAGATTATGAAATAGAAGAACAAAGAGACACAAAATTCCAACGCTTTTATGATATTCTACAAAAACATTTTCCTACAGGCGAATTTACTTCTTCCGATCTATTATTAATAGCACAAGAACAATTCGGTACACAAATAAAACATGCATTAGTATCAACTTACTTGATGCGTTTGGTAGATCGTGGGCTTCTTAACAGAAAATGGAGTTCTGCCGGGTGGGTGTATTCACTTGCAAAGACCCAAATCATCCAACAATAAGTTTTTTTCCTCGTTCGGTAATAGAATAAACAAAATATTTCCCCTTGCTTTCTCTCATTAAGTATCCATTTTCATATAATATCTTAAGTAGTCTCGCTGTATGTTCTCTAGACTTTCCTATTGTGACTTGGACTTCTTTTGAAGTTTTAGGCCCAGATAATATATAATTAAGAATATCTAATTCAACCTGCCCAACATTTGTAATAGTTGTTGTTTCCTTTTTTTCGTAGATTGGCTGTATTTTAGTAACGACTTTTTCCTCCTCCTTTTTTGGTATTATTTCAGGTGACTCTTTTATATATGTTGACCTCTTTTCTAATAAATCTACCTTTATCATTAATTCAGTTATTTTTTTATTAATATTCTCTTCTCTATTTTTAAATTCAGTTATTATGGCCTTTACTACTTGATAATCTTCTTCCTTTGGTAATTTTTGCTTAGGCTGTCTGATTATATTATAAAGTATGTACCCTGATACAGTAGTAAGCATTGTTGCGATTGTGATTATTATGATATCATATTCAGCCATGCAACATTACATATCACAAAGTGGCATTTAAGTTTTGTTTTTAACAAGTTAAACCAATAATATTCTAGTTATCAACCCTTCTAAAGTATCTATTATGGCTCGAACTTGTTCACTGGTGATTTCTTTATTTTGCATTTCTTTAAGTAAAAGTGCTACCTTATCAAATGATAAAAAACAGTCAGGTGCAACAAGAGAAAGATAGTTAACTATTATAAGAGTATAAAACGCTGCTTTCACATTTTTCTTGGCCCTCTCCCGAGTAATTACGAAGGCAGGTTTAGTCATCTTTCTGTCTGTTATTCTTGAGACTTTTTCATTTAGGGTTTCTTTCTTTTCTCCTGAAGCCTGAATTATTAAACATTCTAGTTGTCTTTTAGTTAAACCCCCTCTTCTCATCATTTCCTTTAAAAGTTCGTCTTCCCAAAATTTCTTTACCAAACGCGCTCATTATACGTTTATGTAAAATAATTTAAGCTTTTCTTAATAGACAAACACCTATTAAGTTTTAACTTATTAAATAATAAAAATAAACAAAATATTAATTAAATAAGGTATTAAATTCATTAATTATATAAAATGGTTTAAAAAAGATTTTATATCATAACTTTATCTCAATATGTAAAAAACAGTTAATAACAGTATAAAATATATAGTATGTTGACCATAATGGGTAGAAAAAGGAGGAAGGTAATTAAAATATTCAAAAAGACACTTCCTAAGATTCTTTCCTGTCCTAGGTGTGGCAACATTTCTCTTATATTGGACCGAAGCTCTGAAGATACTGCAACGATAAAATGTGGTGTATGTAAACTTAATGTTCAATATCCAGCGCCTAAAAGACGTGAAACTATAGATATTTATAATGAATTTGTCGATAAAGTCCACAGAGGGGAAATACAAATTTAATGTTTATCCTTTTTTCTCCTACTAAGGTGTTGTGATGTCACTAGTGCAACAATATTTTAACTTATTTAAAGAGAGAATGGCCCTCTCGCCGCAATATGAACTTTATTATAATGAGATTTCTAAATATGTTGAAAATGCAATAGAACTAGCTAATCTAGCTAGACGAAAAGGAAATGATCCGTCTTTAACAATAGAAAATAAACTCGTGTTTGATCTCTCTTCAAGAGTAGAAGAATTACTAGGCCTTAAAGGTCTAGCAGATAGGTTACGGGAGCTTCTACGTTTTTACAAAAAAGAGGCAGCTGCTCTTGCTCTTGCTGTTGAAGTAGCCTCTGGTCGGTTTGGGTCTTTTACAAGGGAAGAGGCCTTAGACAAAGGTATCCGTGCTGGTTTAGCTGTTATCACAGATGGTGTCACAGTTGCACCGTTGCAAGGGATAGCAAAAACAGCTATTAAAAAAAATAAAAATGGATCTAATTATGCCAGTCTTTATTTTGCGGGTCCAATAAGATCTGCAGGAGGTACTGACGCTGCTTTTGCTTTAGTAATAGCAGATGAAGTACGAAAAGTATTGGGCTTAGATATTTACAATGTAAATAGTTATGATGATGAGATAGGCCGCTTTATCGAAGAACTAAGGATTTATGAACGGGAAGTCGGGAACTTTCAATATAAAGTTTCTGATGAAGATGTCCGTACAGCCTTAATGTATGTCCCGGTCGAAATAAACGGTGTAGAAACGGATCCTGTCGATGTAATTATGCATAGAAATATGCGAAGGATAGAAGCGAACAAAGTTAGAGGTGGAGCGCTCCGAGTTTTGAATGATGGGTTAATTGGGCGCGCAAGAAAACTAGAAAAGTTAGTTAAAGAGCTCTCTATAAATGACTGGTACTGGCTCTCGCATCTAAAAGGAGGACAACAAGAAGCATCCACTCTTTCCCATTTTGGTGACGTGATTGCTGGTAGACCAATTTTATCGTTTCCTGGTTCTATGGGTGGATTTAGATTAAGGTATGGACGTTGTTTTAATACTGGTTTAGCAACTGTTGGTATAAATCCTGCTACAGCAATTATCTTAGATTATGCTCTTGTTACTGGTACTCAAGTCAAGTTAGATAGGCCTGGTAAGAGTGGTACAATCGCTTTTGTTGATTCTATTGAAGGGCCTGTTATTAAACTTAATGACGAATCAGTTGTTCAAGTTAATGACATTAAGACTGCAGAGAAACTAAAAAATGATGTATTGCAAATTTTGTTTCTTGGCGACATTCTTATTTCATTTGGAGACTTTGTTGAAAATAATTCTGTGTTATCTAATTCTGCGTATGTTGAAGAGTTATGGAAGTTGGATCTTATTGACGCATGCAACAAAAAATTTGGTAGCATCATTGTTGCGTCACAATCCTTAGGGATAAAACTTGAAGATCTTTCTAATTGGGTTAATTCTCCCAATTATTATTTTCCAAACTTTGAGACAGCTTACCTTTTATCAAAAGAACTAAAGATTCCACTTCATCCTAAATATCTATATTTTTGGGATCAATTAAAAATCGACGACGTACTCTATCTTAGAGACTTTCTTCAAAAACAAAAGACCTCTGAAAAAATATTAGCAATAAGTTATGATCAAAAAACAAAAAATCTTCTTGAAACTCTTTGTATCCCTCACAAAAAAGAAGGGTCAAAAATCATCTTCCCAGAGGAAAGTGCAGAGATTCTTATACGCTGTCTTGCTTTAGATCGCGAGATAATACTACATGGCGATTATAAGACTACATTAGACGTGATATCTGCGTATAGTGGTGTTCCAATAAAGAATAAAAGCTCAATTTATATTGGAGTGCGTCTTGGGCGCCCAGAAAAAGCTGAAGAAAGGAAGATGAAGCCTCCTGTTCATCTATTGTTTCCAGTGGGTTCAAACGGGGGGCCCTCAAGAGATCTTTTAAAAGCTTCACAAGAACCATTAAACGTTGCTTTGATAAACAGATACTGTGATACTTGTTCTGAATTTCAACTTTTCTCCTTATGTAAAAAATGTGGAGGGCCAACTAAGATAATTTATACTTGCCCATCTTGTGGTGAATCGGTAAAAAGGGGTGGTTTTTGCCCTAAATGTAAAGTACCAGCTCAGTCTTATTCGCAAAGAGTAATTGATCTGAAGACAGAAATTGAATCTGCCTCTAAGAAGACTGGCTATAAGCCTATATCGCCTTTAAAAGGGGTTAAAGGTTTAACAAATGAAAATAAACAACCTGAAGCGCTAGAGAAAGGTCTTCTTAGACAAAAATATGGGTTACAGATTTATCGTGATGGAACGATTAGATTCGATGCTACCAACATGCCAGTTACATCCTTTCTCCCCAATTTGATCGCAACAGATTTAGAACAATTGATTAAGATGGGCTATTCCAAAGAAGAAATTTCTTCAGGGAAATCCGTACCTATATTCGTTCAAGATGTAATTTTGCCTAAGAATTGTGCTTCTTACTTGCTTAAAGTTTCTAAATTTATTGATGAATTGTTAGAAAAATTTTATAATCTTCCTTCTTTTTATAATGTTAAGAAGGAAGAAGATCTTATAGGGCATCTTATAGTAGGCATCGCCCCACACACATCTGTCGCTGTTGTCGGGCGCATAATTGGATTTTCTGATTCTCAAGTTTGTTTAGCCCACCCATTTTGGCATTCTGCAAAAAGGAGGGATTGCGATGGCGATGCGGATGCAATATCGCTTCTTTTAGACGTTTTAATAAATTTCTCTCTTTCTTATATTCCATCACAAATTGGAGGACTAATGGATTCTCCTCTTTTACTCCAACCTTATATCATACCATCTGAAGTTGAAGACCAATCTCTCTCAATAGACACCATCGCGACCTATCCTAGAGACTTCTATGATAAAGCCTCTAAAATGTTTTCTGCAAGGGATGTTCAATCTATTCCATTAGTAAAGCATACACTTAAAGAGAAAGAAGAATTTATGCCGATATTATATAACTACGACACTAAAATAATGTTTCTCAATAGGGATAGAAATTCTCTTGCAACAGCTACATCTTTTATTGAGAAAATAGAAAAACAATTTCATTATGAGATGATAATAAAAGCTGTTAGTATGAATGACGCAATAGTTGCAATTTTAAGCACACATCTTTTACCAGATATATTAGGAAATTTGAAAGCTTTTGGTTCGCAAAAAGTTAGATGCAAGAAATGCGGTGAGAAATTTCGCCGGGTTCCACTTAAAGGAACGTGCCTAAAATGTGGCGGTGAACTCCAGCTTTCTGTCACAAAGAAAAGTGTTGGTAAGTTTCTAGAATTAGCAGAAAAACTCGCTACTAACAAAGGTGTACCATCTTATGTTAAGACTAGAGTGGATCTAGCAAAAGAAGATTTTGAAAGTCTATTCGGGAAGGGGCAGAAACAAGCCTCTTTAATAGATTTCACCTGACTTTTATGTATTCATAAGGCCCTCTTGAAGGTTCAAAGCAAAAGTGAATTTTTTGGAAGTCTTGCCTAAATTCCTTGACTTTCTTTTTTACTTCATCAAGATCCCTGTCTTTAACTATTACATCTGCTATTAATTCTGCGACAGTATCCATCTCTCCTTCCTTCATACCAAGACGCGTTAACTCGGAAACTCCAAATCTTAGCCCTCCTGGGTTTGCAAAGTGCCTTCCCTCTTTAATATCCCAAGGTAGTAAATTTCGGTTACAAATTATATTAGCTCTTTCTAGTTTCCTTTCCAAATCTCCACCTAACCCATACTTTGTTACTTCAAGGAGCACTATATGTGACTCTGTGAATCCGCGCTTTTCTCCCACCACCTTCAATCCTTTAGCTGCTAAAGAATTTGCCAAAGCTTTCGAATTTTTTATGATTTGGGTTACATATTGTTCACCATACTCTAACATTTCAGCAAATGCTATTGCTTTCCCTGCTACTGAATGCAAATGATGATTACTGACGTTCCCTGGGAAAACAGCCTTTTTAATTTTCTCTGCATATTTGTTATACGATAAAATCATTCCTCCTTGTGGGCCAAATAATGTTTTATGTGTGCTACATGTTATTGCGTCAACTCCTTCCTTAAATGGGTCTTGAAATCTCTTACCTGCAATCAACCCTATGACATGAGCTGCATCATAACAAACAAATGCTCCCTTTTCTTTGAAAAAATCAGCTAGCTCCTTGACAGGGTGAGGAAATAGAAGAACAGAACCACCAAACATAACAAGCTTTATATTCGTGCCTTCCTTTTCTAACTCATTAACCTTATTTTTTGTCTTTTCCACGTCAATATTCATCTCATCGTAATCGAACTGAAAGTATTCTGTTTTAAGCCCGTGTACCGCACCTGCTGTTCCACCTAGTTCTGCTTTTCCCATACTTATGTGCCCTCCAGAGGGTATAGAAAGGCACATCATATGATCCCCTGGTGAAGTAAACGCCGTGTAGATGGCTAAATTTGCGCACACTCCTGATACAGGTCTAACATCTACAAACTCGCATTGAAATAATTGCTTCGCTTCTTCTATCGCTATAAGTTCGATTTGGTCTATATATGTACATCCTGCATACACCCTTTCTCCTGGCCAGCCTTCTGCATAACGATTACCTAAATCAGTTATGAGCGCTTCTCTCACTGCTGGGCTTGGTACATTTTCGCTAGCGATTAACGGCAAACTTTCTGAAAACCATTCATGATGTATCTCTAAAATTTTAAACGTTTTTTCATAATATTCTCTATTACTGTTCATCAGATCTAAGCAAACTAACCTATTTTAAAATCTTTTCTTGTTCAAAACATTTAAATCAAGTTGCTCTTAAAGTCTTAGTGTATGAGTTCAAAGAAAAAGAAGTCAAGTGGTCCAATGCCTGCATCAAGTGCTGGTCTACTTAGATTCTTTGAGGATGAAACCCCAGGAATAAAAGTAAAACCTCAATATGTGATGATGTTAGCTATATTTTTGATAGCAATCTCAATTTTACTCCTTGTTTTAGTACCACCTTAACAATAAAATATGCTTACTGTGGTGCACTTAATGGCGGATGATAGAACTGCATACATAGCACGTTTATATAAGAAACTCTTTCGTCTGCCATCAACAACCTTTGCTCTATCTTTAGCAATAATTATATCAATACTATTATCAACCGTACTTTTTTGGGGTTACTCCAATATTTTCTATAAGACGTTTTTTTCAGTATATCTCTTTCTTTCAATAATTATTATTTCTTATGTAGATTATATTCTGACTTCTTTTTCCCCGATTTCATCCTTTAGGAGATTAATTTTCGCTTCTTTCTTCCAACTTTTTCCATTAGTTGTTTTTTCAATCTGTGGTTTTATTTTTCTTTATTTTGGTGCTTTATCGTCAACAACGTTCTCTAATCTATACCTTTTAACAGCTGGCTATGTCTTTTCTATTCGATTCTTCCTCTTGTTTGTGATTTTCTATCAGAAATTTTTAAAGTCATTCATTCAATCTACGCTTTTTCCTATCTTATTATACTTGCCCATTACCATATTAACACAAGCAAGTAACTTTATGATTATTTTACTCATTTTTTCAGGAATCATCTTACTTTCCTGTACAATTCTTTATATAAAATATGTTGATAAAGTCGGTTTAAATTTAATAGGTATAAGTTCTTTTAAACTTCTACTGTCCTACTTACAATCATGGATAAGTTCCGTTCCCTACGAACTTGAAGAAATACTTGAGAAGTATAGTGTCCCACAGAAAATAAGAACTTATAGAATTGAATTTAATTTGGTAAATAGTAAACTAAATCTTATTATTCCAGGCATTCATCCTGGCCCCTTCGCACCTATAGGCAGTTATAATTTGCCAGCTGATATAATGAGCTTTTATAATAAAAGATCAACGTATTCCATGGTTTTTCATAGCCCATCTTCACACGCCATAAACCTTCCTTCAAAAAACGAAGTAAAATATTATCTTGATTCTTTATCAGAAGAGAATAATGCTGTAATTACTGAAGACATTGTTTGCACCAAACCTTTGAAAAAAAGTAAAGGGAAAGCAACCGTAACCGGTTTAATGCTAGGTGACATCTTAATTGTGTTTTTATCAATGGCTCCCTATGGTGCAGAAGATTTTCCCAGAGAGATCGTAGATTATGCAAAACATTTTGTTGACAAAAAATCAATAAACGATGTCATCGTTATAGACTCACATAATGCTTTTGGCGACGTGATTTCTGATTCAGACTTAGATGATTTAAAAGAATGTATAAGGGATCTAGTCTTAACTCTTAGTAATATGGCTAAATATCAATTTAAACTTGGTTTTGTAAATTATGATGGTGCAGAATTTAAGGAAATCGGGCCTGGTGGGATTTCTTGTCTATGCTTAACAATATCAGATGAACCTTACGTACTATATTCCATAGATTCAAATAACGCTGTAAAGCAATTAAAGCCTGACTTAGAAAGGGAACTGAACAAGACTAAAATTAACCTCTTAGAAATTTGTACAACAGATTCACATTTTTCTTCAGGCAAAACAAAAACTGTTAAAGGATATTATGCGCTAGGTGAGCTATCAAATTACAATACTTTAATCAAAAAATTAACAGACCTTGCAGCTAAAGCACTCATAGAAGCTAAAAATTCCTCATTTAAAATAAGTTATTATCTATCAGATGTTAAAATTTTAGGCCAATCTCAAATAAATCTTTATTCAAATTTTCTTAGAAGTGCGTTACATCAGGCAAAGAAAGGTGGGATAATAATTATCTTCATATCCTTATTGTTGTTTGGAGCCCTTTTGTTAGCTTATTACCAGTTTATTTTATGAAAAAAGGTTTTTGCTTGAATAGGGGCTGTTAATATTATACATCGCTTTTTTTCCATATTTTAAAATACTGTTTTTGCGCTATATGGGGTGTTAGAAGGATGCGCGATTTAGAATCAATTGTTGATGAAATATTAAAGAAAAAGCCAAATGTTAATAGAAGTACGGTCTACTCTTTAATAAATGAAAAGAAGGGTAAAATTGGAAGTGGTTATTTGACAGATACAGGCGCCGCATATCTTGTAGCGGCTGACCTAGGAGTTATGTTAGATTTCGAACCACCATCTGTATTAGAAATTAAAGATCTTTATATAGGCTCCAACGCTGTTAATTTAAACTGCAGAGTATGTTCAGTTTCCGAAATTAAGACTTATAAAAGAAAAGATGGAACTGAAGGAAACTTACTTACTATCATTCTTTTCGATAGAAGTGGTCTAATCCGATGTAACCTATGGGATTCAAAGGCATTAGACGCTCTTAGTCTGAATTTAAAAATCGATGACGCTGTTCATATTAAGAAAGCATATGTTAAATCTGATTTTAACAACTCTCCTGTGCTACACGTCGGGCAAAATGGGTCCATAGAAAGAATTGAAGATAAAAGTCTTTCCTCTCAACTTATGACTTTAAAAGATATCGCTATTCCATTAGATGATTTTATACCAAGATCTAATCTTATATGCATAAAAGCTGTTGTATACTCTGCACCAACCATATCTACATTTTCTAGAAAAGATGGTTCGCAAGGTAATGTTCAATCATTTATAATAAGCGGGTTAAAGAAAAGCATTAAAAATAGGGTGGTTTTGTGGTTGCCCGTAAACGTATCGAGAAATATTCCTCCCGTCGGTTCTACTATAATACTGTGTCCTTTAAAAAATAAGTCGCAGACGACCGGCGATATTGAATTCCATGGGGATGAAAAAACTGTAATATTAACAATGCCTAATGAATCTCCTTTTAAAAAATCTTTGTCAATTTCTCTTCGTTTGATTTCAATAGGCATTCCGCAAAAGACCAGGAAGGGGTCTCCTTCAATAAATGCGTTAGCTATGGGTGATGATGGAACAATTTTCACATTGATTGGATTAGACGAAGTGGTTCCGTTCTTAATTTCTATGAAACTTGGTGATAAAATAGAAGGTTCCTATACCCTCCTTGATGAAAACAAACTTTTATGTACAGACGTCAATAAAATAAGTAAGAAAATTAAATCCGAGCCATTTGAAATAGCGACTTTATATAAGAAGATTTCGCAAATAAAAGCTTCTGCGAATGAAAAACAACCTTTCTTCCTTAAAGTTGTAGCGATTTCGCAAGCCGTTCAAAGGGAAGTTAGATCGAAAAATGGCGAAAAAATCCAATTTTCTGAAATTTTAGTAGGTGATGAGACAGATGAAATTAACCTTATTGCTTGGCGGGGTCTTTCCCAACTTATCGATCAAATTAAACCGGGAGAACGTTTAATTATTAATGGAGTCGTTCTTAGGACAAAGCCAGTTTCCTACTTAGAAGTAAGGCCTTTCTCCACAATCTCCAAAATATATGAATAGTGCCCATTCAATCATCCCAAAAGGGTCTTGTTTTTATAAAAATCTTTTCCAGTCTATATATTTCTCTTAGTATCTCTTCTTCGTTTGCTGCTTTGTCTAATATCTTAACTGAATTTGTAGGACCGATACCATAACCTGAGAGCACAAAAATAGCTTTTTTACCAAAGTTTTGTATTAATGAGGACGTCTTCCATAACTTCCTATATTCATTTTGTTCTTCTTTTGTTAGCCTCTTTCCTTTTAGTTTGTCTTTAATCAATTCTATGGCATTCTCATCCCAAGTTGGAACCATTGTAATCAACCTAGACTTACACTTTCCACATTTAATTGGTTCGATTATATCTTTTGTAGCGGATACGCTTTCCCATTTCCCACAACTTAAGCATAGGAATCTATGTTTTCTGTTTTCTAATCTTTCCTTTATGGCATTTAATATTGCAGTACTGACGTCATAAGCAGTTGTAGTGCTTTTTGTTTTATATTTAAAGCCAAGTTCTGCTAAAGGGGATAAATTTTTTTCTTCCTTAATGATAACCTTAATTTTGTTTTCTCTTATTTTTCTTAACGTTTCACCTGCTCCTTCTATATCAAATTTATCTATAAAAATTTCATTCAACACTTCCCGATAGAAAGCTGTTCCCGAATACCTCCTTAGAATAAAGCCGCTAAAACGGCCGTCATATGGCATTTCTTTTGGAATGATACCAAATCTGCGCGCAACATGCCATCCTCTGGTTTTCATTAGATTTGAATCTTTGATAGCAACCTCTAAAACTTGATAGAGATCTAGTTCCATAATTAAAGTTTCTTTTATTATGCCAGGTGTTAATAACCCCCCACCGTTTAACAAAATCCTGTAAGGGTCAAAAGAAAATTCGACGACATAGCCTAATTTTGATGTTAAAATAGTTGAAAGAAAGTTTCCTAGCGTATTATTTATTCGAGTCCCAAAACATGAATGCACAACAAAAATTCCTTCACCCATTTTATGTTCTATTATAATATTATTTCCATCAATGATGGTCTGTAATTGCTGTTCGGTCTTTTTGATGATTTCTTTAGCCTCTTGGCATATTGTCTCATTTTTATATTCCCTTCTGATTTTTCCGACTAATTCAGCTGTTTTTTTATCAACTGGGATAAGTTCTCCCATCCAAAAAGGAATTTCACTTTCTGGTAATTTTTTTGGTTCAACCTTCACAGTTTGTGTGTTATCGTCTATAGAAAGAACACTCCACACACTACCCTTCAACACAAAAGGTTTTTCCTGTTCTAATGCTTCACTTACAAAAAGTTGGTCTACTCTTCCAACTTTAAAGTTATTTATTGCGTTAATAACGGTGTATTGGGTGTTTTCTGGGATCATTGAAATATTATTAAAATAATAAGAATAGCATTTACTCCCCCTATAGACTGTATCTTTATCGTATCGAACAGCTTTAACTTCTGAAAGGACTTCAACTACGTCGATAATTTCCTCATCTCTAATTTCTGTATAAAACATGGTTTTCTTAATAATCTCCTTGATGTCCTCAAACTTTATTGCCTTGTAAACTAAGGCTAAGCCAACAATATGATGTGCTAAGACATCTAGAGCACAAAAGTGGAATACAGGTTCCTCAAGTTCGTCCCTTTTAATTAATCGACAAATAGCCTCTGTCTCTAAATAATCATCAATAGAATTATTTAGGATAATTCCCTTAGCTTTCCCTCCTACTTTATGTTCACTTCTTCCAACTCTTTGTAAAAGTTTAACAGCTTGTCTTGGTGAGTCTATCTGGATCACTAAAGAAACGGTGCCAATATCTATCCCTAATTCTAAGGAAGATGTTGTGACAACCACCCGAGTTTCCCCTTCTCTAAGCCCACGTTCTGCTTGTTCTCTACTCTCTTTTGATAAAGAGCCATGATGAACTTCTATGTTCATTTCAGGCTCTTTTGCTTTGATCAGTGTGGCTATGTACTCTGCGGTTTGCCTTGTGTTTGTAAAGATTATTACAGACTTGTTATCTTTGATATACTCTAATGATTTCTCAAAGGCGATGTCGGCCACTTTGGTTAACTCTCCGTTAACAAACAAGTTTTCAAAAGAATATTCACGCGTTTTTTTATCAATAATGATTGCTCCTCTTCGACCTACTCCGAAAAGAAATGTTTTTGCCTTCTCTGGAGCCCCTATAGTTGCTGATAGACCTATCCTAACAAAATTAGGTTTAACTTTCTCCAATCTCTCTAATGATAGTGATAAATGTACGCCTCTTTTACTACCTATTAGTTCATGAACTTCATCAATTACAACCCATTCTATGTTTTCAAACATTGTTATGAAATTAGGCAAACTGATAAGTATGCTAAGTGTCTCAGGGGTTGAAATCAAAAGGTCTGGGGGATTTTGTCGTATTAACTTTCTCTTTGAAATTGATGTATCTCCATGCCTTACATCAACACTTAATTCAAAATATTTTGCATAATCCTGAATTCTTCTATAAAGATCTCTGTTAAGCGCTCTTAAAGGTGTAATATAAAGAATCCTTGGCTTTTTTCTCTCTTTTTCTTTTGACACACTATAAAGAATAGGCAGAACTGCTGCTTCTGTTTTTCCTGTTCCTGTAGGTGAAATAATTAACGTGTTAACTTTTCTTAAAATTACAGGCATCACTTTGCTTTGTATAGTAGTAAGTTCTTTGAACCCTAATTTTTTTATATGCTCCATTAACTTATTTAATTCAACTTCTTCCATAGAAATCTAATGCTTTCTCTTAAAACTAGAATATTCGTACAAGAAAACTAAAATTATTCCAAGTGCAAATAAAGAATACATTATAACCATCCAATAGCTAAAAAAAGAATTGACATCCATACAAGACTCCTCTTTCTCTTCTGTTATATATTTTTATCTTTTTTATCAAAGATTGGTTGTAAAATATGATGGAGCTCCGGACGGGTTTTGAACCCGCGACCTATAGCTTACAAGGCTATCGCTCTACCACTGAGCTACCGGAGCTCGTCAGAACTTAATAATAATTGTTTTTAAATCTTTTACTTTATATCCTTAAAGAGAAATTCCATGAAAAGTTTAAACTCCATATCACTATAGTTAAAAGTTATATATTGTCTTTTGATCTTAGCTATGGCCAAAGCTTTTAAGTGGTAACAAGATTTCCTTTTCTTTTTCAACATATTGAAGTAGAAATCTTTGCATGTACAATACTTGGGTTTATCGTTTACAACATTGTCCCCTTCCTCTCCTATGACGGTCCAAACTTCTGTTTGACTTGGTAGAAATAGATGCCTTCTAATCGCTTTTCGTTCTAAGGTAAGTCGCGTTTTATCAACCTTTTTTTTCATACTATAACGTTAACTTATTAAATCATGTTATTTATTAATATCTGTGGATAGAAGAAAAATATCTATATTTTACAAAGATGCCGCTATAGTTTATAATCTTAAGAAAGAACGCTTCCTATGCGTCGCTGACTTACACATAGGATATTCTCCGACACCGTCCTTTCCTTATCACAGCAAAAGGCTGACTATGGACTTAGCTAAAAGAATAATTCAGATATCAACCAACTCTAAATCAAATAACTTAATCCTTCTAGGTGATATAAAGCACACCATTGCAAGAATAACACGCTCAGATGATTTAGAGATTAGATCGTTTTTTGAAGAAATAAAACCATTTTTTAAAAAAATTTATCTTGTTCTTGGAAATCATGATGGTTCAATAAAGACTATATTGCCATCATATGTTATTACCATAAGAAAGGGTCTATTATTAGGTGACGTGTACTTTATGCATGGGCATACTCTTCCTGAAAAAGAAGTAAAAAAGGCAAATCTAATAATAATGGGGCACTTACATCCTATATTCTTTAGACCACGTTCACCGTTGAACGGGCAAAGAGTCTGGCTCATTATTAGTCTGTATTTAAATAATCTATTTCCTGTGCGCAAGTCTTACAACATAATTATTATGCCCTCTTTTAACTCAGAAATAATCTTTCCATTAAATTTTTCTTATTCCTCAGAATTCAGCAGCAGAATAGCCCCTCTATTAAACAGATGTAAATTTGATATTTTTTCAGTAAAAATTATATCACTTGATGGTGTTTTATTAGAACAAGTCTAACCATCCTTTAATTTGAAAACCGGCTTCTTAGGTTTGATTACGATTTCCTTTTTCATAACTTGATTTTCTTGTTGTATTAAAAAATATGCTTTTATTCCATAAGACCCTCCTTCAAAAAAAGAAGTAAAAGAATACGGGAAAAAAAGGAAAGGATCGTTTACTCTTGAAAAATCAGATGGAAGCTTAACGACTATTTTGTTTTTTCCTTCATCTAATTTTCCTTCACTTACAATGCTTTCCATACGATATTCTTCTAGACCCCTTTTATACCATTCCTCAATAAGTATCCCAGTTGAAATGTTACCCTTAATATTTCCAAAATTCCCTTTAGCAATGACTTCCTCTCCAGGCTCAAAAACCATTTTATTAAGTTCTATTGTTCCTTTATCTTCTTCTACTAAATTATATGTAGGTAAAACTTTTATTCTAAGCTCTTTTCTAGGGAAGAAAAGTTTTCCTCCTAATCTAGGTTTTCCGATAAGAAGTGAACATCTCGTTTTGAAGTGTTTACTGGAAATTGTTGGTGGAAAGTTCTCTGGATACTTAATTTCAAAGTCGCCCTCCCATAATTCTCTTTCAAATACTGAGGAAAAAATAACTTTATAGTATGGTAAATAACCTTCCCTTTTCATAAAAGGCAAGTCTGATATAGTTGAAACATACAATCTTAACTTGAACTTGTTGCTTGATAAATTTTTTCCTCTTATACTCTCACCTACATAGATAGTTCTTTTTTCAATAAGAATTTGATTTGGAAACTCAGACCACCTCTGTTAGGTAATACTCACGGAGTATGTTCGGCTTTTTTATTACCATTATTTTATCATAATCAACATTATATAGATGAAGCTTTGTCTTCTTTCCGGGAATCTTGTTATTCTGCTTGTATTCATATATCAAGTTGATAATCCTTTGAGTACCATCTTTTAAATGCCGTATTTTACCATGTTGACTTTTTAACTCCTCTTCATAAAACTCTAATAGTTTAGATAAGGAAAACCATCTTAAGAATAAGATTGCTACGAATCCCCACCCAACAGATAAGACAATATTTTCGTTTAAATCGTTCGAAGTAAAGAAAAAGGTAAGTAATAAAACAAATAAGAAGATAAAAACTCTCACTAAAAATCTTGTTAATAAAAATAGGTTCGCATAGAAAGTTGCCTTTTTGCTTTTAGCAGGAAGATTAATGATGAAGTCCGCTGCATCTAAAATTCTTTTCTGTTCTATTCTATCCACTTTCTGTTTGACTATTTCCTGTTCCTTCTGTAATATTGTTGTAACTTTTTTTAAATTAACGTTTCTACCAGTTGTATAACTATCAAAAGCCTCAGCCAGAAAAAGTAGATCCTCTAAGGTTGTCTTTGTTTTCTTTTTGTTTTGCAAACAATCTATGACAGTTCTATGTTGCTAATATCTTTTCCCTTCTTAATAATCTGTTTTCATATAGGATCAAACGCTGTTCAACATCATTAATTAACTTATGCCTTAATATATGTTAATATTATCTACAAAATTAAATAAATTTTAAAATAATTTAATATTTGTAAAATAAAAATTTAAATACCCTTCTAGATAAAATTAGGGTTCATGTCAGAAGCAGCTCCTACGCTGTTTGTTAGAAGGGCCTCTGGCTTAGTTAGAACTGTTGGTCCGTTCACTGCCTTTATGATCGTCTTCAGTCATACAGTAGGAGGAGGTATACATAAATTAGCTGTACAAGCAGCATACAGTAGCCCTGGTGCATACATTCCCTATTCGTTCTTGGTAACTGGTCTCCTCGCAGGAATTCCAACCGCAATAATCTACACAATGCTTGGTTCGATGATGCCCCGAACAGGTGGCGATTACATCTTCATAACAAGAGGCTTAAGTCCTATAATGGGCTTTGTTTCTTCATGGGGATTCTGGTTCACAGAAGTCTTGAGCTATGGTATTATTGCGTGGTATTCGATCGACTTCTTTGCTGGCGCCCTAACAATTTCTGGTGTTGTTCTAAATAATGCCGGTCTCACAAATTTCGCACAATGGTTATATACTGTTGAAGGCCATTGGATCGTTGGTTCTCTGTTTGTATTTGGCTTTGCTTTATTAGCGCTGTTTGGTATGAGAATATATAGCTGGGTTGTAAACATCTTAGGAACCCTTGCAATCATCGGTGTAATATCAAACCTAATTATATTAGGTGGATTTGGGCTATCAGCGAACGCTGCTATCAGTGGGTGGGACCGTGTATTTGGTTCTGGTGCTTATGAAAAGGTTGTTCAAAAATCATTTGAACTCTCTACTCAGTATCAAGGCGTTTTTCCTGTTAGCGCCTTCAGCTGGACCGATACAATGCGTGCTGGGATCGGAGCAATATGGGCATATATTGGTATAACCTCCGCCGTCTATGTGGGAGGGGAAATCAAGTCCCCATCAAAAACGTTATTCATTTCACAAGTTTTAGGAACAACAGTCATAATGTTATACTACATTACACTTCCAGCGTTTGTTTTTACCGCATGGCAAGTTCCAGAATCTGTTCTAAATAAAGTGAATGCTACTCCGATACTACAACAAATGGGTGTACCAAAGGACCGCGTGTACTTTATAGCTCTTTATCAGTTCCTAATGAATAACTGGGGTGCAAACAACGTTGCATCGTTACTAGGAGTTCCACAATCTAGTCTACTACCAGCGGGGGTGGTAACAACATATACAGTTACTCTATTACCATCCGAACTAGCTTGGCTTCAAATATTGAACGGAGTTCTTGTGGGCATAGTTCTGCTTAAAGATATACCTGCCTTCTTCTTAGTCAGTAGTAGGCTAATTTTCGCATGGTCTTTTGATAGGTTCTTCCCTGAACTATTCGCAGCTGTTAACAGTAAATTCAACAGTCCACATTGGGCAATTATATTGACTATGTTTGGCGGCTTACTAGGTGTTGTATTAAACATCGTAAGTGGAGAATGGTTGGCCTCTGTAGACACGACAATGCTATATCAATTTGCAGTGATGATCGCAGGTCTTTCAGCAGCCGTTTTACCATTTATAAGGTCTGACATATATGGGAAATCAACAGCAAAGTATTCTATTGGGGGTGTCCCGCTATTAACAATATTCGGGGTCTTCGCATTCACTTCGAACTTTTACTTTCTGATTGTTGCTGGAACATGGTTGAATCCAGAACGCGACTTGGTTCTACAAACCGTTTGGATGGGTCTAGGTGCAGCTATGTTTACAGGTTATATGATAAGGAACGTTAAAAGAGGAATAGACGTGAAGACTATCTATACAGAGATTCCTCCTGCCTAAGAATGAGGCCCCATCCTTTTATTTATATACAAGTTTTATTTACGTTGGCTGATTCAAATTGACTAAGATGTTTTTTGCGGTAGATGTTCATGGGAGTACAGCTGTATGGCGTAAATGGGTTAATGTAGTTAATATTTACAATGTTGATGTTTTAATTCTAGCTGGAGATCTGACGGGTAAAGCGGTTGTGCCGATATTCGATAAAAACGGTTTATATGAGACAACAGTTTTAGGCCAAAAGTATACTGCAAAGACTAAGGAAGAGCTTCAAAGAATTGAAGATATGATTGAAAACATGGCCTATTATTATTCAGTAATGACACAAGATGAAGCGAATGAAATTTCTAAAGATCCAAAAAAAGTGGATGCATTATTCAAGAACGCTATGATCGAACGTTTAAAAAAATGGTTAAATCTTCTACTTGAAAAAGTCGATACAAAGAGAGTAATATCTATTGTTATGCCAGGAAACGATGATGAACAGTACATCGATGGGACAATCAAAAGTTATGCCGATAGGAACATAATTTATCCCTTAGATAAAACTGTTGCCTTACCTCATAACTATGAACTCGTTTCTCATGAATTTGTTAACCCAACTCCTTGGAATACTCCAAGAGAAGCAAAAGAAGATAAGTTATATAAAATAGTTGAAGAAAAGATAAAAAAATCTAACGTAAAAAATTTCGCTAAAACCATTTTCAATTTCCATTGTCCGCCCCATAATACTAACTTGGACTTGGCTCCCAAATTAGATAAAAATATGAAAATCGTGTACGTTGGTGGAAAACCGATGATGATCCATGTTGGAAGCACCGCAATAAGAAAGCTTATTGAAGAATATCAACCATTATTAGGATTGCATGGTCACATACATGAAAGTTACGCGAGTGACAAAATTGGCAAGAGTGTTGTCTTAAATCCTGGTAGCGAATACACAGAAGGCATCCTAAGAGGGTTTTTCATAGAATTTGATTCAGATGGTCTTAAAAACTACTGGAAGATAGAGGGCTAAAAATGGCTCACCCAGACCACTTTGTTAAACTCAGCGAAGAAGACTTCATAAGGGAAGTTATCGATATCGTAACAAAAGCTAAGGAAAAAAACATAGTATTAAGAATAATTGGTGCCCTTGCTGTACGATTATATGCAGAAAACGATCATGAAGCAATTTCCGTTCATAGGAAAAGATTTGGAAACACAACAGTCGTCTTCACAGACCTAGACTTAATCGGTTATAGTAAACAAAGGGGGAACATCGAAAAATTCTTTTCTTCTATTCAATATCAACCTGATAGGATGATTAATCGCCTTTTTGGTGATCGTAGACTAATCTTCTACCATCCCAAAGGCCATTTTTCTGTTGACATTTTCTTTGACAAACTAGAGTTCAGTCACGATGTTAAATTCGGTGATAAACCCGGTTCAGGGCGGCTCGAACTAAGTTTTCCATCTATTACTCCTACAGACTTGATACTAGAAAAACTACAAATTCACCAAATAAATAGAAAAGATTTAGTTGACTTGTTAGTGATGCTCAAATTAAAAGAAGTGGGGACATCTGAAGGAACGATAAACGGCTCTTATATAGCTAAAATATTAGCACAAAATTGGGGATTTTGGTATGATGCAACTAATAACCTACAACTTGTCAAACAAATTTCAGAGGAAATGTTAGCCAATGGTGATATAACACAAGCTTTCTATTCAAAGGCTGTACAACAGCTTAACACCCTTTTAGAATTCATCGAAAATGAGCAAAAGAGTAAGGATTGGATAAAAAGGAGCCAAATTGGAACAAAAAAACCTTGGTATAGAGAAGTAAACGACATATTTTAACAAAATAAATTTATTTTCCATTAAGTGGGGTCGGTGGGATTTGAACCCACGATTTCACGGGCCCGAGCCGTGTAGCCTAAACCATACTAGCTGACGACCCCAAACTTATTCATCAAAGGGATAACCATATATACCCTTAATAAGTCTACAAAAAATCGCCGAGGGCGCCGAGATACTCCACGCTCGAAAGCTCAGCTTGGTTGGAGCGCTGGACTCATAATCCAGAGGCCGCGGGTTCGAAACAACCGCGAAAAGCCCGCTCTCGGCATTTCTTTAAAAGTTTTGGCAAATCATAAGATGGGACCATCAATAGTGCGTTACTTGACTTCATTGCTTTCCTTAGTCATTGGAATACTGTAAATTGCAGAAGTTACTTTCTAATAATAGTCATAAAGCCCTAGGCGGGTTTTGAACCCGCGACCTCCGCCTTACCAAGGCGGCGCTCTACCAGGCTGAGCTACCAGGGCACAACTACTATCCATTGTTTTTATATTTATTATTTAAATTAAAGGCCCTACTATGCATTTTATATTAATAATTAACTAAAGATTTGAACCAAATCTTTTTATATAAAAATTTGCCGGGTTTTCGCAATAGTATGTCTAATAGTAGCACTTTAAAGAAGAACTTCGAGCCAAAGGACGAGTTAAGAATATTAGATTATTGGAAAGAAGAGAAAATATATAATAAATTTGAAAAATCCTTTGACTGGTTTACAATTGACATCCCCCCTCCATATGCTACAGGTTCGATGCATGTAGGTGGCTCAGCTCATTATATCCAAATTGACATGGTTGCAAGGTACTTTAGAATGAATGGTAAGAATGTTCATTTTCCATGGGGTGTTGATAGAAATGGTCTACCTGTTGAACTTATGGCAGAAAAAAGGATTAATAAAAAGGCAACTGAAATACCAAGAGATGTCTTCCTCAAACAATGTAAGGACATCCTTGATGAAACAGAACACAAGATCGTTGACACGTTATTTAGACTCGGTCTTAGTTGCGATTTTGAAAACGGATATAGAACCGATTCTCCAGAATACCGTGCTTTAACTCAAGCAACTTTCATTCAGGTGTGGAAGATGGGGCTGGTTTATGAGGAGGATCGCCCAGTTAATTGGTGTCCAAGTTGCAAAACTACAATTGCTGATGCGGAGTTAGAGAAGGCAGAAAGGCCATCTTCTTTATTTTTCATAAAATTTGACTTAGAAAGTGGGAATAATAATCAGATTGTCATTGCCACAACAAGGCCTGAACTGATAGGTGCTTGCAAAGCAATAATCTTTAATCCATCTGATTCAAGATATAAAAATCTTGAAGGAAAACGAGCCATAATTCCTATTTATAATAGGATCGTCCCAATTATTTCACATCCTTATGCAAAACCTGAATTTGGTAGCGGCTTGGTGATGATCTGTTCTTATGGTGATCAATCAGACATCAGACTCTTCAAAGAACTAAAGCTTAAACCTATTATTTTACTAAATGAACATGCGATTATGAATGAGAACGCAGGGCCACTCTCAGGATTGGGTATTAAAGACGCGAGGGAGAGCGTCATCTCATTATTAGAGAAGGAATCACGTATTGTTAAGAAAGACTCTATAATTCAAACTGTTCCAGTCTGCTGGCGGTGTTCAACCTCGATAGAGTATATTCACGTTAAGGAGTATTATTTAAAGCAACTCGATTTCCTAGAAGATATTCTAAAATTCTCTAAAGAGAAGATAAAGTTCTTCCCACCAGAATCGATTAACATTCTAATAGACTGGATTAACTCAATCACCTCTGATTGGCCGATATCTAGGAGGCGGTTTTATGGTACTGAGCTACCAATATGGTATTGTAAAACATGTGGTGCACCTAACCTTCCCCCCGCGGGGAGGTATTATCAGCCTTGGAAAGAACCCTTCCCACTAAAGCAGTGTAAAGAATGTGGTGGGGAAGAATTCTTCGGTGAAGAAAGGACATTCGATACTTGGGTTGATTCAAGTATTTCTGCTCTTTATATATTAGAAATTGCGAGGAAGCTCAACTATTATGAGAGCTCTGTTCCAGTAACTATGCGCCCTCAAGGTATAGATATAGTAAGAACTTGGTTGTTTTATTCGTTATTGAGAATCTACCAGTTGACAGGAAAGCCAGCATTTAGGTTTGTGCGTTTATCCGGTATGGGTCTTGATGAACATGGGCACGCTATGCATAGACATCTAGGGAATGTCGTCTACCCTGAGCCTATAGTAAACAAATATGGTGCTGACGCTTTTAGACTATGGGCTGCTAGTGAATCAAAGTTAGGATCAAACTATCTTTTTTCTGAAAGTAGAGTTGCTGGTGCACGTAAATTTATAACTAAGTTATGGAATGTTGCTAAATTCATCTCCCAATTTGACCGGCCAAAAGAAGGAGAATACACTCTTCAACCTATTGATTTAGCGATTTTAGAAAAACTTGATGACGTGATAATCTCTTGCAAGAAATCTTTTGATCAGCTGGACCCATTCGATTCCGCCAAGTCAATAAGATATTTTGTATGGGACATATTCGCTGATCATTACATTGAAGCTGTAAAGTCACGTGCATACAATAGAAACAATGAATTTACTCTTGACTCTGCTAAAGGTGCTATATTCACACTGTATTGTGTGTTAGAATGTGTTCTCCGTCTACTTGCTCCTATTTCCCCATTCGTAACAGAAGAAATCTATCAAAATCTTCCGCATACAAAGAAGAGCATCCATTTAGAACAATATCCTGATGTTAAAAATTTCGAAAAGAAATATTCAATTGTCTTTGATAAATTAGTCCAACTGGATTCCTTGGTTTGGAATTACAAAAAGGGTAAGTCCTTGCCTCTGGTATCGTCTGTCTCTGAACTATATTTACCAAAAGACCTTCAAGTTTTCGAAAAAGAAATCAAGACTATGCACAAGGTTGATGCAGTGTTTTTCGGGGTAAAACCACCTTTAGAAGACTATGAACGTTTATCAGAGGATATATATATAAGACTATGACCTTTACTACCCTCTAACCCTATACCGTAAAAGTACTCCTATTCCTCCAAAGTTCTTTAACATTAACCCCATTTCAGTCTTTGAAGATATCACTTCGACCTTTGCTCCAACAAGATCTGCCTGTTCTGCTATGTAATCGATATAATCTTCCTCTTCTATCTCATAATCTAACTTTTGGCATTTAGTGCATGCTGTGGAAAGTATTTCCTGTTTCCTTTTTATATATTCATCTAATGTTATATAATTTATGAACTCGCTTTTACAAAATTTACATTTTACCTTTAACCGTATTAAATTAAGGTCTTCTACAACAATGATTGTATCAGCATTTCCTTGCCTTAAGCTATTCTCTACGGGTTCTATTCCATATGCTGCAAGACCGTCCTCTCTAGATGCTTCTCTTAGAAAGTTTTGAACTAACTTCATCTCCTCAACTAATCTAAGCTCTTCTAATATTTTATCAGATTTCATCACAGTTTCCCTTATACCCTCTTCTCCTGCATAAGATGTATCAACTACTGCAACGACTTTAGTTTTAAGCTGGTAATGTAGATATTCACCTTTCAAAAAATCTTCTTTTGTTGGTCCTGGACCACTGATGATCAACTTACTAATCTTATTTTCCTCTAAAAATATCTTAGCAGCGTGTCTGGCCACTCTGTGGAAAAAGTCATTTACCTCTGCCTCTCTAAGTCTCTCAAATCGTCTCGCCGACTGTCCACCTGACCTATGTTTTCCAGAAATCCCCGATGTCAAAACTTCAGAAACTTCAACTCTATCGCCAGATAAGAGTCCTAGTCCAGCCTCTGACGTGTCAATTGTAAGAACACCTATCGTAATCTCCTCCTTCAGCATGTCTTGTAAAATTTCCACATGAAAATGATCATCACATCTGTAAAGGTAATTTTGTATAGGTTTTATTGGAACTATCTCATATAAAAAGATGGTCTCACTCCCTGGTCCATTCGTAGGCAATGCGCCACAAAAAATTGCCAATCCATTTTCTGGGATTTGCTTATAAAGTTTGAGGCGTTGCATAGTTTTAACTAGAGCATCCTGTACGTGGGTCCTAGTAGTATCTGACTTTATGTTGGAGGCGGTACCCCATTCGTCTCTTAGCGCATTTATAACCTCATGGATTGGTTTTCCAGGGGGAATATATAATGAAACAAGTTCAGTTCCTCTACCACTCTTTTTTGATAGTTCTGAAACTAATCTTTTCAATCTATACCTTTCCACTGAACTCTTCTTCGAAACTCCGCTCATTTTTTCTCACATATATTTTTATTTTACCAAATTTCTACTTAGAGCGAGATACCCTTGCATAGGATAGTAATTAAGTTAAGTGGTTCGGT
>Ga0315298_1000128_pt1 | contig 145974 bp, 134 predicted proteins | sample WHS_1_MG_FD_203077 | JGI IMG/M metagenome (GOLD analysis project Ga0315298, IMG submission 203077) | Extremophilic microbial mat communities from Washburn Hot Springs, YNP, Wyoming, USA - WHS_1_MG | ecosystem: Environmental > Aquatic > Thermal springs > Hot (42-90C) | place: USA: Wyoming...
TCCCCCTCCATCACGCTCCTGGGTCAGGAGGAGAGCCTGCCCCAACCTATCGGAACCAACGTGTCAAAGCACTAGGTCAGGCCGCAAGGCCCTCCCGATCTCGCTCCTCCGCCGCAGTGGGGGTGTCGAGGGGCAACGGGTGACCCACTTCTTCCGGTCCCTGCTGACTGAAGGGGAGGGAGCGTATCCTCCGAAGGGCAATCTCAATTGGGAGGATAAGCATAGAGGCGGCCAGGAGATACGGCCAGAGGGGCTCCCAGCCGGGCGACGTGGGCATTCCCGACCTGCTGAAGACCTGGGCCTGGTCGTGGGTGCTCGTACCACCCGTCATGGCTGCCACCTCCTTCAGTAGGGCGTCGTTGCTTCCCAGGCTGCGGAACTCGGGGGATGGCGGCACGGCGAAGCCCCCGGTCTCCTCTCCTAGGCTCACGCCGTCCCTGCTCTGCTCCACGTCCACGCGGTAGGCACCGGGGAGGGACACGGGGAAGGTGCCCTGATAGCGGCCCGGTGCCGTCTGTCGGAGACGCAAGGTCTGGGAGGTCCCATCTGGGGCAGTGATGGTGCCCTGCGTGTCGGCCAGGTCCACGAACCTGCCGTCCCGGTCCACGCTGTCGACAGTGAGGGTGACGTGGCCGCCGTCGATCCTCGCTGAGAGCTGGAGGGCATGGTTGACGGGCGGGGCCATGCTCCACCTCACCGCCTGGTCGAACACCCGACTGAAGCTGGGGCTGGAAATCCAGTCGGCGGACCACATTCCCTGCCCGTCCGACGTCCAGGAGACGACCCTCCCCAGACCGTACTGCCACTGGGCCAGGATGGGGTCGCCGTTGCCCGACTCCAGCACCACCGTTGCGGCGCTCTTGGGCTTGGTCGCGACATACCCCGTAAGGGGCGGCATGTCGTTCCGGCTCATCCCCCGTAGGATCGGGCTGGGTGCCACGAGCTGGGGGTTGACCCGGCCGTTCACCTCCGCGACGCGGGTGGCGGCGGCCACCTCCCGGTAGACGATCCGGGGGATGTCGGACGCCCGCTCTGTGAAGTAGTATCGGCCCTGCCCGAGGCTGGCCATCTCCGACAGCCACTGCTGGTCCGCATCGGAGCCGATGGCCACGGTGGATAGGGTGATCTTGCCGTCGTTCATCTTCTGGATGAGGTCCTTGTACTGCCCTTTCCAGGATTGCCCGTCCGTCAGCAGGGTGATGTGCCTTGTGGTGGCGGTCATCCCGGATATAGTGTCGTACGCCATCTGGAGGGCCGAGTATATGTCCGTCCCTCCGCTGGCCTGTAGAGAGGAGATCCGAGCGCGTATGGAGTCCAGGTTGCTACCCACCCGCTGTGGGGGGACGATCAGGTTGGGATCGATGTCGAAGGCGACAACGGCGATCTGGTCGTTGGGCTTCAGGGCCGATGTGGCCTGGATGGCCGCCTCCCGTGCCATGGCGATCTTGCTGGCCCCGCTGCTGCTGTCGTCCATGCTTCCGGACCTATCCACCACCAGCACCAGAGCCATGTCACCCCGCTGCCGCGAGAGCGGTGCCTCCGACGATACCGGGAGGATCTCCTCCAGGGGGTAGCCCACGTAATCTCCCAGCCCGTAGCTGGAGCCCCCGCCCACCACCACCAGGCCCCTGCCCTGGTCCCTGACGTAGGATTGGAGGGTCTTGATCTGGTCCAGAGAGAGGCTCGGACCGGCAACGTCGTCCAGCACCACCGCGTCGAAGCCCATCAGGATCGGCATCTGGATGGGCAGCTGGGGTGGAGAGATCTGGGAGACCCGCAGGCCCGACCCCTCCAACTCCCTTCGGAGCGCCCCGCTGGAGCCCTCCGGGTGCCCCTCCACCAGAAGCACGCTGGCTCTCGGTTTCACCACTACCGTTCCGGCCGCGCGGTTGTTCTCGGCCACCGTGTCCGCCTGGGCTGAGAGGAGCACCTCCACCTTGTGGAATCCCAGCGGCAGAGCCTTCTGCGGCATGGTCACCAGGTTGGCCCCCTGGCCCAGCTCCACGGTCCAGCTGCCGCTCTCCTGGCCGTCCACCATGGACTGCAGATGGGCCGGCCCCTCGTGGTTGGTGTCGATCACCGCGCTGAGGTCGAAGCCGTCGCCCTCGCGGATGTAAGCGGGAAGCTCCATCGATTCCACCAGGACCTCTGGGCGCCCTTCCAGCGGTGCCCAGGGGACCACATCCACCCTGGTGCCGGACGGGAGCGACCGGACGGCGTCCATGACACCCCCAGACGTATCCCAGCCATCGGAGAGGAGCACCACTTTCCGCAGCCCGGAAGCGGGCAGTATGCCGGATGCTGTCTTGAGAGCCGTGGAGATGTCGGTGCCCTTGCTCAGCTCTCCGGCCGGGGAGAGCTGGATCTGCCTCTCGCCGCCCAGTGGTTTGACAACCTTGGCGTCCCCAGCGAAGGCGACTACCGCTGCCTGATCGTTGGCGTGCATGCGAGCCACCGCTTCCCTGACCCACTCCTCCTCCTGAGCGCGGGTCTCCGGCGAGATGCTTTCGGAGCTGTCCACCATGAAGGCTACCGACATGGTGGCGTCTCGTATGGGCATGCTGAGACCGGCGAGCGCCAGGATGACCGCGCAGACGGAGACAAGTCTCGCCGTCAGGACAGTTCTCCTCCTCCAGGGCGACATCAGGGAGAGCCTGTCGCGACCCAGAAGGTAGAGAAGAGGAAGCAGTAGGAGCAGCGTCAGATATGAGGGGTTCTCCAGGGCCAGGGGCATATCGCTATCCTCTTCTCGAAAAGTAGGCCCATTCGATGCACAGGAGCCCCAGCATGGCGAGAGCGAAGTAGGGCCAGAGCTGGAGACCCGCGACGGGGGCGCTGGCCTCTCGGGGCAGTGCCCCTTGCTGGAAGGAGATCTCTCCGGGCTGGAGGTTGGAGACCAGCTCGCTGCTGACGTTGACGTCGAAGCTCCGCGACACGGTTCCCAGCCTCGGTCCCCTCCAGGTGACCGTGTAACGGCCGACCTGACGCGTCTCACCGAAGCTCTGGGCGCCATCCCTCAGGTCGATCTCCATCCTGGCCCCATCCGGAAGCAGGACGGTGGCCGCCATGGAGTCGGCCATGGGACGGATGAGGACGGTCTCCCCCGGCGCGATGCTGGCGGGCAGGCTGCCGGGGTCCAGTCGGGCCATGGCGTTGGAAAGCAGCAGGGGGAAAGCCTGCATCTTCGGGAGGTCGTAGAGGGACCAGTCGAAGTCGAACAGGACGATCCTGCGTCCGGCTCGCTCCCCCTCCAGGATCAGTGGGCCCACGGCCCCCTCGACCACCGAGCGGGCCCAATCGGGAGGGTCGATCCGTACCGGCTGGCCAAGCCGGAGGCTCTGCAGGTCCACGGAGTCGATCAGCGGGTCTCCGGCTCTGGCTCTGAGGACCTGGACAGGGGAAGCGCCCGGCGATGTGGAGAGCCCAGGCGCGCCCAGCGGAGGGTTCATGATCAGCAGATCCGCCCTGGGCAGATCGGCTGGGACGAACCCGTCCAGTACAACCACGTCGGCCCCGGCCTCGTCCACGTAATCTGCCGGCTTCAGCGTGGACACCTTCAACTCGGGCAGGGACTGGAGAACCCTCTGGATGGGTGCGGCGTTGTTGGAAACCACCAGCACCTTGCGGGGCCGACCGGTGCCCACCTGTATCTCGGCCTGATTGTCGGCGGGGAGTGGATCTTGCCCGTCCAGGGCGAGGGCGAAGGACTTGGCATCGGGTGGAAGCTCGAAGGCCAGCTCCGCGCTGGCGGCGGCCTCGAGGTCTACCTCCCTGCTGTCCACTAGGAGGCCGTCCGCCGTGGCCGTCACCCTCACCTGTACAGGGTGATCGGCGTAGCTGGCTACCCTGGCGAAGGCTGCCCACCGACCGGAACCATCGAGGTTGGGCCTCACTTGCAGCTGCGTTATCCCCTGGTTGTCGGCACTTACCCCGATGGGGCTGTATGCAACCGGAACATCGACGCGGGGGATGGAGACGGAAGGTGCGAAGCTGCCGTCGGAGAGGAGCAGTGCCTCGCCCCGTCCCCCCGTGCTCCTGATCAGAGACTCGGCCAGTCTGAGGGCTGCGATGGCGTCGGCGGGGCCGCTCCCGGGCTGGAGGTGGTCCAGGGCGGCCAGAAGCTCGGTCTTGTCGCTTCCGGATGCCGCCAGTGCGGGACTTGGCCCCATGGCCACGAGGCTGACCAGATCGCCCGGCTTCGCCCGTCTGATGGCTTGTCGGGCTTGCTCCTGGGCTAGGGCGAACCGGGATGGGGACACGTCGGTGGCCTCCATGCTGGAGGAGATGTCGACCAGGATCACCAGGTGCTCCCGGTTCTCGGCCGGCAGGGCGGGCCTCACCAGGGCGAACGTGCCGACCACGACCGCCATCATCTCCAGTAGCATGAGGAGACTGAGTGGCGGAAGGCGAAGCCTCTGCCTGCTTTCCAGGTCACGCCTGATGCTCTGCCACAGCATGGTGCTGGAGATCCGGTGTCGTCGGTAGCGGGACCGAACCATGTACAGCAGGAGGATTGCCGGAAGGATCAGCAGATACCAGAGCGAGGTGGGATCGGTTATCAGGAATCGGCTGGCCATCGGCTCCTCACCAGACCGTCAGGACGGACATGAGGACGAGTGTCTGCGTGCGTTCCGCCCCCGGATCTGCTCACCTCAACACCTTCTCCCTCCGGAGCCGCTCCAGGAGAAGCCTCTCCATGGATTGGGTAGTCTCCACACGCAGATAGGTGATGCCTCTTCGAGAGCAGAAGACCTCGATCCCCTCCAACCATTCCTGAAGTCGACGGCGGTATCTTCTCAGGACAGCTCGGTCGATGCTCACCTGAACAGCGTCTCCGGTCTCCGAGTCCACCAGCTCCACGTCGCCCTCCAGTGGGGGGTTCAGCTCCTCGGGGCTCAGGAGCTGGATGACCACGGGGCGAAGGGGCATCCTGGAGAGACGTTCCAGCCCCGACTGGTAGCCCGAAGGCGAGAGCAGGTCCGAGATGAGAACGGCGACCCCGCGCTGGATCCCCAGGGTGCTGAAGGCCGCGAGCGCGGCGTCCAGGTTGGTGGAGCCGCCGGGTCGCAGCGAGCTGATGTCCCTGACCATGGCGGCGGGAGAGGATGAGCTCTGCCTGGACCATCGAGTGCACTCCTGGTCGCGCAGCACCAGCAGGCTGGGAGAATCCATGTGGGAGAGCGCCACGTAGGCCAGTGCAGCTGCCAGTCCGCGTGCGTAGCTGAACTTGTCGGGGTGCCCCCATGCCATGGAGCCGCTGGTGTCCAGGAGGATGTGGAGCGCTACCCGCTCGGGGGCGTCGGCCAGCTTCACTATGAGCTGTCCCAGCCTGAGGTAGGCGTTCCAGTCGACGCGCCTGAGGTCGTCCCCTGGGGCGTAGTTGCGGTAGTCGTCGAACTCCAGAGCGTTGGACCTTCTAGGGCTGGGATGCTCTCCGGTGATGCCGGCCGTCAGCCTGCGTTGAGAAACGAGGGTTACGTTGCGGAGCTTGCCCAGGAGCCCCTCGTCGAGCTGGCCCCCCTCGGGATGACGCGACGGCCGTGCCTGTCTCGGCGCCGATCCATCCCTGCTCCTGTTCCTGAAGAGCCGTTCGAACAATCCCTAGCCTCCGATCCGCGCGAGAGCCGAGCCTCCCCTTCGTGGTGCGTGCTATGCCCGCTCCTCGGGAAGTCTCGCCAGCAGCTCGTCGATGATGTCGTCGGTGGTCACCGCCGCCAGCTCCGCGTCCAGGTTGGTGATGATCCTGTGTCGGAGCGCGGGCCTCGCCACCTGCCGGATGTCCTCGTACGACACGTTGTAGCGCCCGTCCAGCAGGGCTGCGGTCTTGGCCGCCAGCACCAGCGTTTGGGCCGCGCGAGGGCTGGCGCCGTATCGGAGGTACTTCTGAACCATCGGCGTTGCCGTGGGCTGGTCGGGGTGGGTTGACATGGTGAGGCGGACGGCGTACTCCATCACATAGCTGGCGATGGGAACCTCGCGAACCAGCGCCTGCGCCTGAAGCAGCCATGCGGCGTCGGCCACCCGCTCCACCCGCGGGGACTCGGGGCTCGTGGTGCGCTGAAGGATCTCCACCATCTCCTGCTGAGATGGATAGCCCACCCTGAGCTTGAAGAAGAACCGGTCCAGCTGTGCCTCAGGAAGAGGATAGGTGCCTTCCATCTCGATGGGGTTCTGGGTGGCGAGGACGAAGAAGGGCTCGGGAAGTCTGTGGGTGGCGTTCCCCACGCTGACGTTCCGCTCCTGCATGGCTTCCAGCAGGGCGCTCTGGGTCTTGGGGGTGGCCCGGTTGATCTCGTCGGCCAGGACCAGGTTGGCGAAGACGGGGCCGGGCCTGAAGGTGAGCCTGCGCTGGCCGTCCTCGTCCTCGGCGAGGATGTTGGTCCCCACGATGTCGCCCGGCATGAGGTCCGGTGTGAACTGGATCCTGCTGTGCTGGAGGTCCAATGTGGCTGCCAGTGTGCGCACCAGCATGGTCTTTCCAAGGCCCGGGACCCCCTCAAGGAGGGCATGGCCGCCGCACAGGAGGCAGATCATCACCCCCCGCAGGGTTCCTTCCTGCCCGACGATCACCTTGCTTACCTCTTCCTCGATCCTTCGGGCGGTCACCGTCAGCCGATCAACCGATGAGTTGGTGTCGATCATCGCTCCCCCGACCCGTTGCTGAAGTAGTCTCGGACGGTAGGCCTCCGATCTCCTGGCACGAACACGTTCTCGGCCGGCACGCTCAGCGGTCCTCCTGTCCCTCCACCCACATCCGAGGGCGAGGCAGCCCCCGTCCCCTGCCTGACGATGGATGGAGGCTCCGCGCTGTCCTGGGAGTCTCCCGGGAATCGGCCGGCCATCTGCCCCTCAACATCCAGGGGATTGCCGTCCGGGCCCAACCCGGGATTGACCTCCCCGAGGGGTGGGCCGCCAGGGCTGGTGCCAGGAGCCCCGCTACCGCGCTGCGCGCCTGAGCCGTTGTCGTTGCCGCCAGCTTGAGGGGGCCCCAAGCCCATCCCCTGCTCGGAGCCCTGGCCGCCCTGCTGGGCCTGCGCCGGCCGCCCGGCCTGCGGAATGCCCGTCTTCCGCTGGTCGGCTCCGCGGGGGCCCTGCGCCACGGGCGGGGCGATGCCACTCCTGCCGTTCTGCGGCTCGCCTTGCCCGAGCTGGCGGTTCAGCTGCTGGAGCCGCTGCCAGGTTTGGGCCAGGTCGCCCTGGGAGACCCTCTGATCAGCCGCTTTCTGAACCGCCTGGGCTAGATCCCTGGTGGAGTCCACCACCGATGAGTAGCCGCCCTGGCTGAACCTATCGGCCGCGTTCGTCTCGCTAGATGCCAGCTGAGGATCCTTGCTCTCAGAAGCAGCCGATCTCAGGGCGTCGGCCAGCTCCTGCTTGGCCGCCGGTGAGAACTGGTCGCTCTCTTCCCCCATCTTTCTGATCTCCTGGGCGGCCTGGCTGTAATCGCCCTGCTGGAGGCTGCGGGCTGCTTCCTTCCCTGCTGCCGTCCCCTGCAGCGCTGCCGCCAGCCTGTCCAGCGCCTCCTGCCGATTCCTGGACTCCACGGCCACTCTGTTGAGCTCGGTGCTGGCCTGGGCCAGCGCGGCGGAGGCGGCGGTCGCCGAAAGGCCGCCCTGCTGGACCTGCCTCTGGATCTGGTCGAGCATCTGGTTCACCTGGTCCACTGCCGGCGAGGCGGCCCTTGGGTGGCTCTCATCCTGGGCACTCGCGAACGGGTCTGTGCCGGCCCTGTCCGACAGCTCCCCGAACAGGGAGGGTAGGTGGATGGCCGAGAGGGGATTGGGCAGCACGACCCCCAAGGCCAGCAGGGTCGCGGCCGCTGTCGTGGCGATCGCCAGGATCGCAGCCGCGGTCACCTCCCGCTTCGGCATCATGGGGAAAGCCTTCGCGATCTCCAACTCTCTCGCCAGCTCCGACGCTAAAGCCACCTGCACGGAGGCGAGGCCGCCCTGCCGCCCGGTGGCCAGCAGCTCCTCCGCTGTGCCCAGCTGCTGGTGCAGACCTAGCCGCAGATCGACGATCCGGGCTGCTCGCGAAGCTGACGGGCGGAGGGCGAGGGCGGCGGCCAGCCCGAGCACCAGAGTGAAGCCGGACGCCGACCAGAACCAGCGAGGGATCGGATCCTGGACCCTCCAGCCGGCCAGCAGACACCCTACCAGCGCCATCGCCAGGGAAGCGCAGAGACTCCGGGCGATGATCAGGAGCGCCTCCTGCCACCAGAGCAGCCGTCGGGCCTGCTGAAAGCCTCGATGCAGGGGCTGGACGGTCCCTTCCATCATCAGAGCGACACTCGCTTTCTCGGCAGCGGCAGCTTATCCACACCCAGCCGTCCCGACCGGCGGAGAGCGGCGCCAGCCCGCCGGCAACCCTTCCCGGCTCCTCAGCTCCGGCCCTCTCAGGTTCGAGCGGCTCTGGCGAACGAAAGCAATTAGGGTGCCATCGGGCTGACCCTGTGTCGACAGCCTCGAAGGGGTACAATCCCTGTAATCAAGGGCGGGCAGGAATGCTGCACTCGCTGGAGGGATGGGATATGCTGGATGTGGCGCTGCTGGGGACGGGGGGAATGACGCCACTGCCCGACAGATGGCTTGCCAGCCTGCTGGTGCGTTTCCAGGGCAGGCTGCTGCTGGTGGACTGCGGGGAGGGCACTCAGATCAGCCAGAAGAGGCTCGGCTGGGGATTCAAGGATCTCTCCGCCATCCTGCTGACCCACCTGCACGCCGACCACGTGGCGGGGCTTCCAGGAATGCTGCTCACCATCGGCAATTCTGGCCGACGCGACGCCCTTCTGCTGTACGGTCCGGAGGGACTGTGGCGGGTTGTGGACGGGGTGAGGGCCTTCGCCCCGCAGCTTCCCTTCCCCCTGGAGTGGCAGGAGCTGGAGGGGGGCGAGGATCTGGACTTGGGCGGTATCGAGGCCCGCTGCTTGCCTGTGGACCACGGTGTTCCCTGCCTCGCCTACTCGCTCTACGTGCCAAGAGGGCGGCGCTTCGACCCGGAGCGGGCCCTGGCCCTGGGGCTGCCGAAGCGTCTGTGGGGACTGCTGCAGGCGGGGGAGTCGGTGGAATGGGACGGTCGGCAGGTGGACCCTGGAGAGGTGCTGGCTGAGGCGAGAAGGGGGATCAAGCTGTCCTACGTGACGGACACCCGCCCCACGCCGCAGCTTCCGTCCTTCGTCGCGGGGTCCGACCTTCTGATCTGCGAGGGGATGTATGGTGCTCCCGAGGATCTTCCCAAGGCGATCGGGAACCGGCACATGCTCTTCTCCGAGGCCGCATCCATTGCGAGGGCAGGTCGGGTGGGAGAGCTCTGGCTCACCCACTTCAGCCCGTCTCTTGACGAGCCATCGGAGTGGCTGGATGAGGCCACTCGCGTCTTCCCCAACAGCCACGTTGGCAAGGACGGCATGACGACGACGCTTCGCTACAGGCAGTAGCCCGACCCTTCGTACTTCCACCCTGTGGCTGGTCCATGTTATGCTCGAATTGGTCCCGGGAGACGGGGGCTCGATTGGTCTGGAGCCAGGAACATCGGTGGCCGGCCTGGGCTACGAGGGGTTGAGAGGGTGGTGCCGGAGCATGGGGAAGAGGGATCGACGCCGCCAGACGCAGGGTACAATGCCGCCAGTTCCAGCGACACGGGTTCAGGCCAGCCCCAGGATGGTGGTTGCCGCAGGGGCTGATGGGGACGGCCATGTGGTTCTAATGCCAGCACGCCGATGGACCCTGCTGGTGCTCCTGGCGTCCACTCTCGGGGTGGCCCTTGGAGTGGTGGCCATTGCCCTGAACTTGATCTCCGTATCCACGCAGATGGCCAGGACGCGCTCGCCCGGATCCCTGCCCCCCTCGTATCTGGGTGGTCTGGCCTCTCAGGGCCGTGTCCACTACATAGGCAGTCTCGATGCACCCGTGGTGGTGACCGAGTGGTCCGACTTCCAGTGTCCGGCATGCCGAGTCTACGCCCTCACCCGTGACCCCGTTCTGGAGCAGCAGTATGCCGGCACTGGCCAGGTGCGCTTCGTCTACCGCAACTACCCATTCCTGGGGTTCGAGTCGGTCCTGGCCGCCCAGGCTGCCGAGTGCGCCGCCGACCAGGGCAAGTACTGGGAGTACCGATCGCTGCTGTGGCAGCGCCAGAAGGGCGAGAACCAGGGTGCCTTCAGCCCTGACAACCTGAAGTCCTTCGCCGCTGAGCTGGGCCTCGACCAGGCAAGGTTCAACGCCTGCCTGGACAATGGCACCCACAGGTCGGAGGTGCTGGCGGAGCAGAGGGAGGCCGAGGCTTCGGGCATCAACGCAACCCCTACCATCTTCGTGAACGACAGAAAGATGCAGGGTGTGCCCACCATCGATGCCATGAAGGCGGCGATCGAGGAGGAGCTGGCGAAGAAGCGATGAGCAGCAGGAACGGCAGATGGATGGTTCCAGGCCTGGTCCTGATCGGCCTGGCCGATGCGGTCTACCTATCGGTGCTCCACTGGCAGGGTGAGGTCCCGCCCTGCGGCGGCTACGGCGGCTGCGCCCAGGTGAACACGAGCCCCTTCGCTGAGACCTTCGGGGTGCCCATCGCGGCCATGGGCGCTGGGCTGTATGCCATGATGCTGGCGGTCTCCCTCGCCCGGCTGCGGCTCAAGGGTGCCGACTTCGCTTACGCGACGTTGGTTCTCTATAGCCTCGCGCTGGCGGGTGCGCTGTTCGTCTCGTATGTGACCGGTCTGGAGGCGCTGGTGATCAAGGCCTTCTGCTACTGGTGCCTAGTGCTGGCCGGCGTAACCTTCCTTCTGCTGGGGCTCGCGGCCCGCGACGTCTGGGTGATCGGCAGCAGGACCGCTAGGTACCGAGTCACCCGGGCTTGAAGGGCTGGAGGTTCCCCGGTTCAGCCACCATATGCCGGCGTTCAGGGTCGACGCGTAGCTAACCCACATCAGGTAGGGCACCAGGAGCAGCCCCGCCACAGGCCTGATCCGGTAGAACTGGATGGCAGTCGCTAGAATGAGGTTCCAGAGAAGCACGATGTCTGCCAGGGCCAGACCGAAGGCACGTCGTCCGAAGAAGATCGGGGTCCAGAGGGCGTTGACGAGCAGCTGGCCCGCGAACAGCCCCTCCGCCGCGCGCACCTGTGGCCTTTCCCATCCCGCCTTCCACACCAGCCACGACGCCGTGCCCATCATCGCGTAGAGGAGCGTCCACACCGGGCCGAAGAGCCAGGAGGGTGGGGTCCAGAAGGGCTTGCGGATCCGCTGGTACCATCTTGGTATGGCTCGAGCCGTGGAGATGGTGCCCAGCCCTCCCAGGGCCAGGGGGACCGACACGGACAGAAACAGGGCCAGCAGGGACCGAGTTCGCTCAGACATCGTCTCCTCCTCGCGGTGCTGATTAGGTGCCATCTGGATGAGCTAGAGCAACTTCCTTGCCAGGTAGCCCTCCCCTCGACTGCCAGCCCTTGAGCCGCTATCATGCCCCAGATCAATCTCTGAGGAGCCTTCCCCTGGATAGTCGTGCCAGCATCGCCAAGGCCGCCGGCATAATCATGCTGGGCAACATCCTCAGTCGCCTGCTGGGCCTGGTGAGAGAGCAGGTCATTGCCGCCATCTTTGGCGCCAGGAGCGCGACCGACGCCTTCGTCGTCGCTTCCACTGTGCCCACCATGGTGTACGACCTGCTCGTCAGCGGCGCTATCAGCGCAGCTCTGATCCCGGTCTTCAGCGACTATGCCGACGGCGAGGACTCGGCAGAGTTTTCTCGTGTGGTCAGCGCGGTTCTCAGCATGGCCGTGGCTGCACTGGTGCTGGTGATGGCCGTCCTGCTCCTGCTCGCCCCCTGGCTCGTAGATCTGTTGGGCGCCGGCTTCGACCAGCAGGGAAAAGGTCTGGTGGTTTACCTGGTGCGGCTGATGTTGCCCTCGGTGCTCCTGATGGGGGCAGCCGGGGTTCTCACTGCCACCCTGTACGCTCGCAGAAGCTTCACGCTGCCGGCTTTCTCCGTCGCTGTCTACAACCTGGGGATCATTATGGGAGGTGTCCTGCTGGCGGAGCGGCTAGAGGTGGCCAGCCTGGTGATTGGTGTGCTGATCGGCGCCGCGCTCCAGGTGGTGATACAGTGGCCCGGATTGAGGGGCCTCCGCCTGCGACCAACCCTCAACCTCTCCCATCCTGGGGTCCGATCCATCCTCAGGCTGTACGCCCCGGTGGCGCTGGGGCTGGTGATTTCCAACATCGGTGTGATCATAGACCGACACCTCGCCTCCCAGACCGGGGAGGGCAGTATGGCCGCCATGCGCTTCGCCACCACACTGGTGCAGTTCCCGCTGGGGCTGGTCGCTACGGCCACATCTTTCGCCGTGCTGCCCACCCTGTCGCGTCAGGCCCAGGACAAGGGGGAGAGAGGGATCATCCCGGATTCGGCGTCGGGAGCTCAGTCCTCGTACGCTGCGACGCTGCGTATGGGGATGAAGATGATCCTGCTGCTGATCGTGCCGGCGGCTGTGGGCCTGGTGGTTCTGCGGGAGCCCATCGTCCAGCTCCTCTTCCAACGGGGGGCTTTCGACCGCGGGGCCACAGCTCTCACCACTTTGGCCTTTCTGGGCTACTCCCCGGGCATCGCCTTCGCCGCCGTGGACCAGCTGCTGATCTTCGCTTTCTACGCCCGGAAGGACACCAGGACGCCAGTGGCGGTGGGGGTTATGGCCATCGCCGTCTACCTGGTCGTGGCGTTGACACTCGTCAGGCCCATGGGCATGCTGGGGCTCGTGCTGGCAAATGCCGCCCAGACGATCTCCCACGCGGTGGTCCTGCTGTGGCTTCTCAACCGTGCTGTTGGCGGGGTAGTGGACCGGGAGCTGGGGATCTTCGTCGCCAGGGTGATGGTCGCCGCCATCGCCATGGGGTTGGCCTGCTGGGCCTTCGTTTCTGCGGCGCTCCCCCTGGGCACCACCGGTCCAGGTGTGGCTCTGCTGGTGATGGCCGGGACCGCCCTGGGATCGGTCATCTACGTCGGCGGGGTGGTGCTGCTCAGGGTGCGAGAGGCCTGGGAGACATGGGCAATCCTGGTGCGCCGCCTGCGCAGGGGGCGGCCGGAGGCGGGCAATGTGGGGCTACAGGGTCGGTAGGGGCAGCCCCGTGAGTCGGCCCACGGTATCCTGGAGGATCTGAATCACAGGGGTGGGGAAGATCCCCAGCCAGAACAGCGCGATGGTGAGAGCGACGAGCGCCATCGCTCCTGGGGCCGACAGGGGTGGATGGGCCTCAACGGGCCCCTCGACCGGTCGAGAGAGCATGGCGGTGACCACCCTGAGGTAGTAGAAGAGCCCGATGGTGCTGGTGACCACCAGGGTCAGCACCAGCGCCCAGAGAGCCGGCCCCACCCCAGCGGCAAGCAGGTACAGCTTGCCGATGAAGCCGGCCGTGAGAGGGATGCCTGCCAGCGACAGCAGGGCCACGGTGAGGACCGTGGCCAACCATGGCCTCCGCCAGAAGAGCCCTCGATATCCATCCATCTCCTGCACCTCCTCACCAGGCCCGGAGATCAGCACGACCACCCCAAAGGCAGCCAGGGTGGCGGCGAAGTAGGCCACCAGGTAGATGGCCACGGCGGTGGTGCCCAGAGCGCCACCCGCCACGAAGGCCACCAGCAGGTAGCCCATGTGAGCGATGGAGGAGTAGGCCAGGATCCGCTTCACGTTGTCCTGCAGGAGGGCGAGAAGGTTTCCGGCCGCCATGGAGGCGAAGGAGACCACGGCGATCATCACGTAGAGGGAGCCGTAGCCGCGGATGTCCACCACGGTGAAGTAGCGGAGAAGGACGGCGAAGATCGCTCCCTTGGACACGGTGGATATGAAGGCAGCGACTGGGGCCGGGGCGCCCTGATACACGTCCGGCGCCCACATGTGGAAGGGCACCACGGAGAGCTTGAAACCTATTCCGACGAAGAGCATGGCGGACCCGGCCAGCACCAACAGGTTCTCGGGATTGGCGCCGGAGCTCTGGGTCGAGGCGATGAGGGAGAACCGCATGGTGCCCAGCTGCGAGTAGATCAGGGCCATCCCGAAGAGCAGGAAGGCCGCCGAGGTGGCGGACAGCACCAGGTACTTGATGGCCGCCTCGATGCCCTCGTCGAGGGTTCGGGGGTATGCAATTAGGGCGTAGAGGGAGATGCTCAGTATCTCGAGCCCCAGAAAGAGGGAGGCGAAGTGGGTCGAGGCGGCCAGCACCGAGCCGCCCAGGACCGCCAGCAGGATCAGCAGGTAGTACTCCTCGCGGTTGCCAGGGCGATCCCTCAGGTAGCCGTAGGAGAGGAGCAGCACGGCGAGAGCGGCCGCGAGGATCAGCCCGACGAAGAAGAGGGCGAAGTCGTCCACCAGGAGGAGAGAAGTCACCTGCCGGCCGGGCGAGCTACTGTGCACTGCGAACAGGGTGCCAAAGGCGGCAGTCAGCCCGGCACCGGTGAGGATGGCAGCCGGGGCGTGGCTGCGGTGGAAGGCGACCATCAGCATGAGGACCACCGCCGTGGCGGCTACGACCATGTAGGGTGAGAGGGCGACCAGATCCGATGGAGTCATGGGGCGCCTCCCGTGAGTCGGAGACCTGGAGCTATGAGTGCACCCTCGGAAGCCGAGTGGGATACTGCATCTGGCACGGAGCCCGTGTCGACAGGGCCAACCTGCTGCCTCAGGTTGGCCAGGCTTTGGGCGAAGGTGTCGATGACGGGCTGGGGATAGAGCCCCAGCCAGACGATGGCGGCCGCGGAAGCGGCCATGGCCGCGGCCTCCCGCGGGAGCAGATCGGAGAGAACCCACCCCCTCTCGTTGGGCCCCTGGAAGGTTCGCTGGATGAACCAGAGGGCGTATATGGCCGAGGCGACGATCCCGGCCGCCGCGGCCACGGCCATGGCGACGTCGACCTGGAAAGTCCCAACCAGCACAAGAAACTCGCCCACGAAGTTGCCGAGCCCAGGCAGCCCCATGGCCGACAGCGCGAACAGGAGGGCCACGCCTCCTAGGCGGGGGACGGTGGCCCACAAGCCACCAAGCCGGCCCATTTCGCGCGTCCCCGTCCGCTCTTGGAGGGCACCGAGCAGGGCGAAGAGGCTCCCCGTCGTGACACCGTGGGCCAACATGAAGAGCACCGCACCTTGGAGCGAGAGGTCGGTTGCGGCGAAGACACCCAGCAGCACGAACCCCATATGCCCCAAGCTCGAGTAGGCGAGCAGCCGTTTCAGGTCCCTCTGCCCATAGGCCAGCAGGGCCCCGTATAGTATGCTGGCCGCGGCCAGGGCGAGAGCGAATATCGCGAAATCGGCTGCGGCAGATGGGAAGAGAGGAAGAAGGAATCGGATCAGACCATAGCCCCCCGTCTTGGACATGGCTCCAGCGAGGATGATGGTGAGGGCGGTGGGCGATTGGACGTAGGCATCCGGCTGCCATGTGTGGACGGGGACGACGGGAAGCTTCACTGCGAAGGCGGCCAGGAAGCCCAGCATCAGCCACAGCGCCAGCGGTTGGGGCAACCTGGTGCCGATCAGCTGCTGGAAGTCGAAGGTGAAGACTCCTGTGGCCTGTCCATGTGCAAAGTAGAGTCCCAGGATGGCCAGAAGCATGAGCAGACCGCTGATCTGGGTGAATAGGAAGAACTTGACCGCGGCCTGGAAACGCCGCTCATGGCCCCAGTAGAAGAGGAGGTAGCTGGGGACCAGCATCATCTCCCAAAAGAAGTAGAAGAGAATGAGGTCGATGGCCAGAAACACCCCCGTGATCCCGGCCAGCATCCACAGAAGGTTGAAGTGGAAGAACCCTACCCTCTCCCGGATCTGATTCCAGGAAGAGGCTATCGACAGCAGCCCGAGGAAGGCAGTGAGCGCCACCATGAGCAAGCTCAATCCGTCCAGCGCCAGGTGGAAGCCGATCCCCAGCTGAGGGATCCATGGTGCGTTCAGCTCCTCCAGCCACGGCCCGCCCGGGGAGAGGCCCAGCATCCCCCAGCGGACGCCCAAGTAGACCGCAATGCCCATCTCGGCGGCCATGGCCGCCAGAGACACCCAGCGCGGCCAGGCTGGATTGCGGGCTCCCAGCAGCCAGGCCGCGATCGCTCCCAACGCGGGGGTGATTAGAAGCCACACCAGTATCATCGGAACGCTCCTATCCCGATCAGGAGGGCCGCGCCCAGCGCGATCCCCATGGCGTACCACCGGAGCCGGCCGCTCTGGGTGAAGCTGACCAGACTCCAGGCCGTGCGGCTTGCGAGGGCGACGGCCTGGTACAAGAGGTCCAGCACGTCCTCCCTGCTGATCTCGGCGAGCCACACCACCGGCCGCACGAAGACCCAGTCGTACAGCCAGTCGAAGCCCCACCCGGCCAGCCACCAACGGTGCAGGGCCGATCCCCAGGGAGTGGCCGCCATCCGAGCCGCGAGGGCCGGCGCGCGCAGGAAGAACAGGTATGCGACGTAGATCCCGGCCAGGGTGAGCAGTACTGCGGCACCGGTGAGACCCGCCTCCAGCGCCGGATCGGCTTGGGCCAGGGGGGCCGCTGGAAGCGTATGTCCCAGGAAGCTGGAGAAGAAGGCGACATCCACCTGTGTATAGGGGATCTCCAGGAAGCCAGCAGTTATGGCTAGGAAGGCCAGAATGGCCAGGGGGGCCTGCATCTGGAGTCCAGGCCTCCATGTGGGCTGCTGCCTCATCTCCCCGTGGAAGACCAGGAAGAGCAGGCGGAAGGCGTAGACGGCGGTGAGGAAGGCGCTCAGCAGACCTGCCGCCCATAGCCATGGGCTGCCCCTCTGGGAGAACCAGGCCTGGAACAGGATCAGGTCCTTACTGTAGAAGCCTGCGGTGATGATGGGGAAACCTGACAGCGAGGCCGCGCCGGCCAGGAAGGTCCAGTAGGTGAAGGGAAGCTGGTGTCGGAGACCACCCATCCTGAACAGGTTCTGCTCGTGGTGCAGGGCCAGGATAACCACCCCGGCACCCATGAAGAGGAGGGCCTTGAAGAAGGCATGGGTCATGAACTGGAAGATCGCCGCATCCCACGCGCCCACACCTAGCGCCAGGAACATGAGTCCGATCTGGCTGATGGTGGAGTAGGCCAGTGCCCGCTTGATGTCGGTCTGCACCAGGGCGCTGAAGCCCCCGTACAGGAGAGTGGCAGCCCCGATCACCGCTACCGTGAGCATGACCGACGGAGCCAGGGAGAAGAGGACATTGGTGCGGGCGATGAGGTACACGCCGGCTGTCACCATGGTGGCCGCGTGAATGAGGGCGCTCACCGGGGTCGGGCCGGCCATTGCGTCGGGCAGCCAGGTCTGCAACGGGAGCTGAGCGGACTTCCCGATTGCGCCTCCCAGCAGCAGGGCCGATGCGGCCGCCGCCAGGTAGTGGCCCTGGGGCCACTGCAGGGAAGCCCTGCGCATCAGCTCCTGGATGTCTAGGGCCCCCAAACTGGTGAACAACAGGAAGATGCCGACAATGAAGGCCGTGTCGCCGACGCGCGTCACCACGAAGGCCTTGCGGGCTGCCCGAACGTTGGAGGGCTCTCGGTACCAGAAGCCGATCAGCAGGTAGGAGCAGAGCCCGACCGCTTCCCATCCCAGGAAGAGGAGCAGGATATTGTCTGCCAGGACGAGAGCCAGCATGGAACCCACGAAGAGGTTCATGTAGGCGAAGAAGCGGCTGTAGCCCTCCTCACCGGCCATGTACTGCGTGGAGTACAGGTGGATCAGGAACCCCACGAAGGTGACCACCAGCATCATAACCAGCGAGAGGGCGTCGAGGCGGAAGGCAATGGTGGGGGCGAAATCCTGCCCAATACGCATCCAGGTCCAGAGGGTCTGGGTGAAAGCGTATCCAGGTGGTGGCGAGAGCAGGAAGGCTGCCGCTACCGCCAACGCCACGACGGCCGAGAGGCCGACGGAGCCGACTCCCACCGCCGCGACACCCCTGGCGCTCAGCCGGGGCCCGATCAGTGCCAGCACCAGAAAGCCGGCCAGGGGCAGCACCGCAACCAGAAACAGCAGATCGAACATCTCAGCCCCGCATCTTGCTGGCCGCCTGGGTGTCCAGCGTCCGGAAGCGGCTGTACAGAAGAAGGACCAGGGCGAGTCCCACCGACACCTCCGCTGCTGCCACGGCGAGTATCAGTATGAACATCACCTGCCCGTCGGCCTGTCCCCATCGATAGCCCGCCGCCACGAAGGCGAGCCCAGCAGAGTTGAGCATGATCTCCAGCGAAAGCAGGATGAACAGGGCATTCCTCCTGGTCAGCACGCCAGCGAGCCCCAGAACGAAAAGGATGGAAGCCACGATGAGCACGTGCTCCATGGGGATCGTAGCCATCATTCCTCCTCTCGAGGCTCCCCGGGGGCACGGGGCGCCCTGTGCCCCAGGTGGTACGCCCCTATCAGCCCGGTCAGAAGGATTATCGACGCAAGCTCGACGGCCAGCAGATAGGGTCCGAAGAGGGCGAGGCCGAACTCGCCGGGCTCGACGGGCCTGACGCCTCCCATTCCTCCGTCTGCAGCTGTGACAAGGTAGATAAGCTCTCCCAGCAGAATACCGGCGAGGATCGAGGGCCCCACCAGTACTCCAGGTGACAGAAACCATCGGCCCTCCTGTCTTATGGACTCCGGGGTCAGCCCGATCATCATTACGACGAAGACGAAGAGGACCATGATCGCGCCCGCGTAGACGATCACTTCCAGTGCGGCCACGAAAGGGGCGCCCAAGACGTAGAAGATCACAGCCACCGCCAGGAGCGAGACGATCAGGTTCAGCAGTGCGTGCACAGCGTTCAGTCGGGTGATCGCTATCAGCGTGGCAGCTACGGCCACTGCTGCCGAGACGTAGAACACCTCGTTCATCTCTATCCCTGACCCCTCATCCAGTCACGGCATCAGGCTTCGGGTGTCCACGGGCGGAAGCTCGTCGGCGCCCTCCCCCTTGTCTTTCCCACCGATGGCCACGCCAGCCACGCGATAGTAGTTGTATCCCGGGTACTTCCCTTCGCCGCTGATCAGGAGATCCTCCTTCTCGTACACCATCTCCTGCCTGCGGTATTCGCTCATCTCGAAATCTGGGGTTAGCTGTATGGCGTAGGTGGGGCACGCCTCCTCGCAGTACCCGCAAAAGATGCATCGGGAGAAGTTGATTCGGAACCAGGCCGGGTAGCGTCGGCCAGTCTCGTCTTCGGCAGCCTGAAGGGCTATGCAGTCTACCGGGCAGGCGGCCGCGCATAGGTAGCAGGCGACGCAACGCTCGGAGCCGTCCGGGTCGCGCGAGAGGATGATCCGTCCCTTGTACCTGGGCGAGAGGTACGCCCTCTGCTCTGGATACTGGATGGTCTCCCTACGTCGAAAGGCGTGGAGGAAGACCCTCCACACCGTCTGGATCGCGCTCAGCATCTCACTCCATCCTTTTCAGCGCTGGAAGCCTAGTAGCGGCCCCCCGCGACCACTAGACTTACCCGGCCGTCGCCGCTACCACTGCTCCCGTGACGGCCACGTTCGCCAACGCCAAGGGCAGCATCACCTTCCATCCCAGTGACATGAGCTGGTCGTACCTAGGCCGCGGAAGCGCCGAGCGGATAAGTATGAAGAGGGTGATGAACAGGAAGCTCTTGATGGCAAACCAGAGGGGTGGCGGCAGCAAGGGCCCCATCCATCCTCCCAAGAACAGGGTTGTGATCATGGACGATATGAGGGTGAGGCCAATGTACTCACCCACGTAGAACATCCCGAACTTGATCCCCGAGTACTCCGCGTGAAAGCCCGCTATCAGCTCGCTCTCCGCCTCGGGAAGATCGAAAGGCGACCGGCGAAGCTCGGCCGCACCCGCTATCACAAAGACCAGGAAGCCCAGGAACTGGGGGCCTATGAACCAGATCGATCTCTGCGCCTCGACGATCTCCATTAGGTTGAAGGAGCCCGCCTGGACCACCACGCCCATCAGAGACAGCCCCATGAAGACCTCGTAGCTGAGCATCTGAGCCGACCCTCGAAGGGCTCCCAGCAGGGGATACTTGCTGTTGGATGCCCATCCGCCGAGAACCACGCTGTATACACCCATCGAGGACATGCCGAGGAAGAAGAGGAGCCCGATGTTCAGGTTCACCACCTGGATGTTGGGCGCGAACGGGACCACGGCGAAGGACATCAGCGTCGCCACCATCGCTATTGCGGGGGCCAGCACGAAGACAGGTTTGTCTGCGAAAGGGGGTATCCAGTCTTCCTTGGCAAAGATCTTCACCATGTCGGCGACCACCTGCAGGGAGCCGAATGGGCCCGTCCTGTTGGGCCCATATCGGTCCTGCCACAGGGCCAGCAGGCGGCGTTCATACCAGATCAGTCCCGCGGCCACGGTGACCACGGCGAGAAGGACGCCGAACACCACCAGCAGCGAGTAGCCGACCTCGCTCAACATATCCTCTCAACTCCAGCAACCCGTGGCCGGGCGGTGCCATTGCGATGGCTCCGCTGGCTCACGAGATTCGAGCCTCCTGCTGCCCTGGCAGCTCCACCCACGCGGGAAGCTGGACCCCGAGCAGCCCTGGCAGTCCAGCGGGCAGGCCGGCCACCCCGTCGGGGAGCGTCGGCGATACCCTCACCGCCAGCCTCCGCCGGACACCCCCGAGCGTCAGATCTAGCTCCTGTCCTTCAGCCAGCCCTCGACGTGCTGCCTCAGCAGAGTTCAGTGCCAGGTAGGGTGGCGGCATTCGTTCCGCCACGCCCGGGGAAAGGACGCTCAGCTCCTCCGACCCGAAGACGTGGTAGAGCGGCACGGCCAGCAGTCGGTCCGGTCGCGGCCTGAAAGGCGCCGGCGGCTGTGCTGAGGGGGGCGGAGGTTCGCCCGGGGAGGGCTCTATCAGACGATATCCGGGGTCCCCGTCACGCAACGGCCCTCCCACCTCGCTTTGAAACTTGTTCAGGGCCTGGATGGAGTTCCACCCGGGTGCCCAGAAGCGGGCTATGAGAGGGGAGGGGGGTTGGCCCTGGAAACCCTCCATGGAGAAGGCAAGCGGAGAGTCGGGATCCTCCGGCGGCTTTGGCTCGTTCACGTCGACGTTGGCCGAAATGGCCGTGCGGCCACTGAACCTCTGGTGCTGCCGTGCGACCTTGAGCCCAGCGATACGGAAGTCCGCCGGAGGAGCCGCGCTCCGAGCCAGGGCGAGGATCGGAACGTCTCGGGCCATATCCGACAGCATGTCGTCCAGACTCTGCCACCCCTCCGCCTCTTTCCGGCGCAAGGCCACCATGATCTCGCGAATCCACCGCCAGCTCTCCCTGATCGGGCCTTCGGGGACGAACACCTGGAAGAAGCGCTGCGCTCGGCCCTCCGTGCTCACGAATGTGCCGTCGGACTCGGCGAAGGTGGCCGCCGGCAGGACCACCTCCGCCCGCTCCACGGTCCCGTTGGTCAGGTGGTCCAGGACGATCAGATGGTCAGGAACTCGCAGGAAGCGGTCGACTTGTCCGGCGTCTGCCCGACGGTAGAGGTCGTTCTCCAACACCACTACTGTATCGGCCTCGCCGGCTTCCGCTGCGGTGAACGCCTCCTGGAGGCTCCTGCCGCCCAGCAGGCCCAGCCCAAGGGTGTTGCATTCGTGAAAAACCAGGGAGATGGCGGCGGATCGGCCCTTTCCTCGCAAGGCCCACGCCACCTCGGCTGCGGCGCGGAGGACCGCCTCGCTCCCAGCCCCTCTGCCCGAGACCACCAGTGGCCTCTCGGCCTCCAGGAGGGCGGATGCGATGGCCCTCGCCAGCTGCCGTATCTCGTCCGGGAGATCCTCGGGCTCGGACCCGCGACCCATGACAGCTGCCACAGCGTAGCCCAGGCGGGCAATATCGTCAGGCGCACCGTGGTAGGTGCCCGTGGCGATGTCGTCCAGCCTGGTGGCGCAGGTGGTGGCGATGTAAAGGGGACCTCTGGACTGCTGCACGGCTTCCCGAACTGCCGCGTCATGCCACCTGGGTATCCCCATCCTCTCGGCTGTATTCATGGGCTGCTGTCGCACCGACTGCCTCACGGCAAGCGCCATCATCGGCGCCGTGTTGGAGATGTCCTCTCCCAGTAAGAGGACCGCATCGGAGGATCTGATCCCCTCCAGAGATGCCGATGGGGCAGGGCCATGCTCCAGGATCTGGATGGCCGTGGAGACCAGGCGGGATTCGGGCTCGGACATACCGAGATGGAAGTTGTCGGGACCCACCAGGGTGCGCAGCGCGAAATTCGCCTCCAGCGACGCGCGGGGAGATCCGATCCCGATGGCACGGCGGCTCCTGGAAAGGATCGCCGCGACTCGCCCAATGGCCTGCTCCGGAGCCAGAACCGATGGCTGGGAAGCCCTGTCACCCTCCACGCTCCATGGACCCCCGCTCTGGAAGCTCACCAGCGGGTGGCGGAGCCGCATCTCGCTGTTGACGAACTCGTACCCGTAGCGCCCCCGGTCGCAAAGGAAGTAGCCGTTGACCTGCCCGTTGTATCGGTTGCGGATCCTGCGCAGCTCCCCGTAGCGCTCGCCTGGGATGGTGTTGCACCCCACGCCGCAGCCCACGCAGATGGACGGGGCTGTCTGAAGGTCCCACGGCCTGCTGTAGTGTCGCTTCAGGGTCTTGTCGGTGAAGACGCCGGTGGGGCACACCTCCACCAGGTTGCCGCTGAACTCGCTCTCCAGGGTCCCGTCCTCGTACCGGCCGAAGTAGACCCAATTGTGCGAGGCGAAGACGTCCAGATCCCGCCCGCCAGCGTAGTCGCGATAGAACCGTACGCATCGGTAGCACTGAATGCAGCGGTTCATCTCATGGTTGACAAAGGGCCCCATGTTCTGATTGCGATAGGTCCGCTTCTTGAATCGGTAGCGGCGCCGGACGTGGCCCGTCATCACCGTCATATCCTGCAGATGGCACTCGCCCCCCTCGTCGCACACCGGACAATCGTGGGGATGGTTCTCCATGAGCCATTCGATGACCCCAGCCCGAAAGGCCACAGCCTCGGGGTCGTCGATGGAGATCCTGGTGCCATCGGCGGCGGGAGTCATGCATGCCATGACGATGCGGCCTCTGGTGTCGTTGGCGTCCCGGAACTGCTTGACGGCGCACTGGCGGCAGGCACCAACCGAGTGCAGGGCTGGGTGCCAGCAGAAATAGGGCAGGTTGAGACCGAGGGATAGGCACGCCTGCAGCAGGTTCTGCCCGTCCGCAACCTCATACGCTCTGTTGTCCACGATGATGGTGGCCATCAGCAGGGGGCTCCTCGGGCCAACGATCTGTCTGAGGGCATCACCAATTTCATCTCCATGGGCATCGTCCCTCCCTGATGTGCCTCTCGAAGTCCTCGCGGAAGAGCCTTAGCGCGCTCTGCAACGGCTCCATGGCTCCTGGGGCGAGGGCGCAGAAGGTGTTTCCCGGGCCGAGCCGAAGACACAGCTCGGCCAGCAGATCCAGATCCTCCGGCTTGCCATCCCCGTTCTCGATGGCTTCCAGCATGCTCACCGCCCAGGGGAGGCCCTCTCGACATGGGGTGCACCAGCCGCAGGACTCTCGGGCGAAGAACTGCTCGAGGTTGAGGACCATTCCCACCGGGCAGCTTCTGTCGTCCAGGACGATCATGGTGCCGGTGCCCATCCGGCTGCCGGCTGCCTGGACCGAGCCGTAATCCATCTTGACGTCCAGGTGCTGCTCCCCGAGGAAATCGGTGGATGCGCCCCCGGGTTGAAGCCCTTTGAAGCGGTAACCCTCCTGCATCCCGCCGGCGTGCTCCTCGAGGATCTCCCTGATGGTGGTCCCCATGGGGAGCTCCCAGCATCCCGGCCTCTTCACCCTGCCGCTCACGCCGTAGATCTTGGTTCCGCCATCCGGTGAGAGGCTCAGCCCCTTGTACCAGTCGGCCCCGTTGACCACGATGTGCGGCACGTTGCAGAGGGTCTCCACGTTATTGATCACGGTTGGTCTGCCCCACAGTCCACAGATCTGGGGAAAGGGCGGGCGGGCACGAGGGATGGCCCTCTTGCCCTCCAACGCGTTGAGGAGGGCAGTCTCCTCGCCGCAGATGTATCGGCCGGCGCTAGTGTGCAGGTACAGCTCCAGGTTGAAGCCGGAGCCCAGGATATCCCTTCCCAGGTAGCCCGCCTCCCTGGCCTCGGCGATCGCCCTGGAGAGCCTCTCCGCGGCGAGGTGGTACTCCCCTCTAAGGAAGATGAAGGCCACCTCCGCCTCGATGGCGAAGGCTGAAAGGATCATCCCTTCCACAAGCTGGTGAGGATCTCCCTCCATCAGCAGCCGGTCTTTGAATGTGCCAGGCTCCATCTCATCGGCGTTGGCGACCAGGTACTTCGGCCTGGGAGCATTCTCTCCCATGGGGATTACTCCCCATTTCACACCCGTCGGGAAGCCCGCTCCGCCTCGGCCTCGCAGATTGGCGTCCTTCACCACCTGCTGGACCTCCTGGGGGGTCATTCCCTTGAGTGCCTTGCGAACGGCCTGGTATCCGCCCGCCCGCTCGTATCCTCGCAGGTCCGGCGGCTCCTTGCCGTTCTGAATGTTCTTGGTGAGAGGTCGTTCCATGCTTCTGTTACTCATACTCCCGCAGGATGGCGTCCACCCTCTCCGGCGTGAGGTTCCCGTACTGACGGCCATCCACCATCATGGCAGGGGCATGGTCGCAGTCCCCCAGACAGGCGATGGGCAGAAGGGTGAATCGCCCGTCGGCCGTCGTCTCGCCCAACTCTATTCCTAGGCGCAGGCGAAGATGGTGTAGCAGATCCACGTACCGCATCAGCCAGCAGCTGACGCTGGTGCACACCAGGATCACGTGCCTGCCCACCGGCTTGCGGAAGATCAGGTTATAGAAAGTGGCCACACTGTCCAGCTCAGCCGGTGTCATCTGGAGCAGCTTGCCCAGCTCCTCCAGGGTCTCGTTGGAGATCCATCCACGCCTGCGCTGGAGCAGCTTCATGGCGTCGATGGCAGCGCCCTGGGGGCGTGGATATCGGGCGGCCTCTTCCAGGATCTCCTGCCTTTCACGTTCGGTCAGCATCGCCTTGTCCAGCTCTCCTTCATCCAGATCTCTGCTCCGGTCCTTCCTGTAGCCTCCATGGGGGCCGGTCATCGGTCCACGTCCGCCAGAACGAAGTCGATGCTCCCCAGAAAGGCGATCAGGTCCGCCACGCCATATCCGCGAGCCACCAGCGGTATCATCTGTAGGTGAGCGAAGGACGGTGTCCTGATCCTGGTACGGTAGGAGACCGTGTTCCCATCGCTGATCAGGTAGTACGCGGTGCAGCCCTTGGGCATCTCCACTGGACGGCTGCACTCTCCCGGAGGGATCACCGGGCCCCAGGTCACGTTCAGGAAATGGTCGATCAGGGTCTCTATGTGGTACATGGTCAGTTCCTTCGGGGGTGGCGTGGCCAGCGGGTGATCAGCTTTGTAGGGGCCGGAGGGCATGTTGTCCAGGCATTGCCGTATGATGCGGAGGCTCTGGCGCATCTCCGCGACCCGGACGACGGCCCGATCGTAGCAGTCGCCGTGGGTGGCCGTGGGCACCTCGAACTCGAACTGGTCGTATCCGGAGTAGGGTCTCTTCTTCCGGAAGTCCCACTCCAGTCCGCATGCTCGCAGCCCTGGGCCGGTGACCCCCCACTCGATCGCCTCCTGGAGACTGTACTGCGCGATCCCCTGGGTTCGGGCCTTGAAGATGCGGTTCTGCATCACCATCCTGTCGTACTCGTCCAGTCGACCGGGCAGGTAGGAGAGCAGGAAGCGGATCCTCTCCTCCCAGCCCCTGGGCAGGTCCTGGGCGACCCCGCCGATGCGGAACCACACTGGGTGCATCCTGGCCCCACAGATGCCCTCGACGATCTCCAGCACCCTCTCCCTGTCGGTAAACATATAGAAGACGGGTGACATCTGCCCCAGATCCTGGGCGAATGTCCCGTACCACACCAGATGGCTGGCGAGCCTGAACAGCTCAGCCATCATTACCCGGATCACCTTCGCCCTGTCGGGCACCTCGATCCCGGCCAGCTGCTCCAGGGAGGTGAGATAGGCCAGCTCGTTCTGGACACCGCTGAGGTAGTCGACCCTGTCGGTGTAGGGAATGTAGGTGTGCCATGACTGCCGCTCGCCCATCTTCTCCGCGCCTCGATGGTGAAAGCCGATGTCGGGCACCGCGTCCACGATCTCCTCGCCGTCCAGCTGGAGAACGATCCGGAAAGGGCCGTGGGTGCCGGGGTGCTGGGGCCCCACGTTGAGAAAGATGAACTCTTCGTCCTCGTGTCGCCGACGCATCCCCCACTCCTCCGGCCGAAATTGGAGTGCGGCTTGCTCGGCCTCCTCCTTTCCCCTGGTGAGGCGATAGGGCCCCATCTCTGTGGCCCGGGCAGGGTGGTCCTTCCGTAGCGGGTGTCCCTTCCAGGTAGTGGGCATCAGGATGCGCCGGAGGCCGTGGTGGCCGTCGAAGACGATCCCGAACATGTCCCAGACCTCGCGCTCGTACCAGGCGGCTGAAGGCCAGATGTCGGTGATGGTGCGGATGTGCGGGTTGTCCCCCTTCAGCGGGACCTTGATCCGAACATCGGCATTCCTGTCGTAGGAGAGGAGATGGTAAACGACGGTGAAATCGCTGTCCGGTAGGCCCGCTCGGTCCGCCCTAGTGCGCTCATCCACGGCAGTCAGGTCGAAGAGGGTTCCGAAAGGTGATGTCGCCTCCCACTTGAGGTAGGCGAGGAGATCGCGAGCCCTCTCGGCTCCCACCCAGAGTGTGGGGATGCCATCGGCTGTCGGCTGGACTGCCAGGGCTATGTCTCCGAAGCGCTCCCTCAGCTCCTGAAAGATGCTGGTGCCGCTGCTGTTCACTTGCCTCGACCCCGGTCAAAGCTGTTGGCTGCATCCGCCCGTGCTAGCCAGGCTGATGCGGGAGGCGAGTTCCCTTGCTGACTGGCGAAGGTCCGGTTGGCCCCGTTCCCGCCCGAGCTAGCCACCTCACACCTCATCTGGTGTGCGAAGGGTGGTCATCCGCTGCCTTTGCGGTCGCTTGATCTCCCTCATGGAGGGCATGGGCCGCCTCTCTATCCCCTGGGGCCCGACGATCCAGCTCACTGGTTGCCTCTCCTTGCCCACCAGATCTCTCAGCAGGAGGAGACCCTCCATGAAGGTGTCGGGTCGAGGGGGGCAGCCCTGTATGTAGACGTCGACGGGGAGGAACTTGTCTACCCCCTGCACGACGCTGTATATGTCGTACATTCCGCCGGAGTTGGCGCACGACCCCATGGAGATCACCCATCTGGGCTGCATCATCTGCTCGTAGAGCCGCTGCACCACCGGCGCCATCTTGATAAAGACCGTGCCCGCCACTACCATCACGTCGGCCTCCCGGGGGCTTCCCCTGATCACCTCCGCGCCGAAGCGGGCGATGTCGTACTTGCTGGTGATGGCGGTTGCCATCTCCACGTAGCAGCATGAGAGGCCGAAGTTGAATGGCCACATGGAGTTCTTGCGCCCCCAGGCCAGGAGGTCCTGGAGGCGGGACAGGATGACGCTTCGTCGCACCTGCCGCTCTACCTGCTGGTCCCCTGCAGTGAGAGGGGTCGCGCCCGTTGCCCTGTTCAGCCACCAATGCATGGGTATCTAGATCCTCCATCCTATCGGAGCCTCTGTCCTCTCTGTCGGGGGGTCTCCCAGTCCAGGGCGCCGAGCCGCCAAAGGTAGACGAGCGCCGCCAGCAGGATGGCTATAAAAACGGCCACCTCGGCGTAGCCCGTCCAGCCGAGATCGCGCGCCGCCACAGCCCAGGCGAAGATGAACGCTGCCTCCAGGTCGAAGATGACGAAGAACATCGCCACCAGGTAGTACTTGACGTTGACCCTGCGACGCGCCGTGCCGGTGGGGACGATGCCGGCTTCGTAGGGCTGGCCGGTTTGAGGCTCCACATGGCGCGGCCCCAGCAGGTAGGACAGCCCCAGCATGATCGCCACCAGGAAGATCACGGCCCCGAAATAGGCCAGCAGGGGCCAGAGAGGGCTGCTCGGCATCGTTTCCGCCTCCAGGTCGCCACCAGGGACCGGCGCATCGACCTCGCGCGGCCGGCTCCCCGGCTCGCGTCGGCGGCGCGGCCCCCGGATCCTCTCTTGCAACTTGCGGACCAACAAGGTGGTTGCCACGCTGATCCTTGCGTCGGACGGCGCGGTGGCCTATCATTTGCTCAGAAGCGAATAGTCCTCTTCGGCTGCTTTTGGGAGCAGGCGATCCCGGGATGGAACCGGGATGGGGCCGGGCTTTGAAGGCAGCGGGCTGTGGCTCGTGGGACTCGGTGGCCGAGAGGTGACCCGCAAGACGGATCACCTTGTCAGCCGTCGTCCCGGCGGGCCTTTTTGCTATCCGTGGATGCAGGAGGTTACTGTGTTGCTGTCGAGCAAGGAGGGGGTGGCCACCCTCTCTGTGGTGCTGAACGGTCTGCTGGTGGTTGCCAAGCTGGCCGTGGGCTTTGCGATCGGCTCGGTAGGAGTGATATCGGAGGCGGTCCACTCCGGCATCGACCTGCTGGCCGCCCTCACCGCCCTGCTGGCTGTCCGGAGCTCGTCACGCCCCCCGGACGATGAGCACCTGTACGGCCACGGGAAGGTCGAGAGCCTGGCCGGTGCCGTCGAGGCGGTGATGATCTTCGCCGCCGCTCTCTTCATAGTCAACGAGGCCGTCCAAAAGCTGCTGTATGGGGTCCAGCTGGAGGCTGTGGACCTGGGAATCGCCGTGATGGCGGTTTCAACACTGGGGAACCTGCTGGTCGCTCGCTGGGTCATGCGGGTCGCAAGGAGCACCGACTCCATAGCGTTGGAGGCGGACGGGTGGCACCACATGACCGATGTGCTCACCTCGCTAGGGGTAGCGGTGGGCCTGGTTGTAGTCCGCCTCACCGGGCTGGCGGTTCTGGACCCCATCATCGCCATCGGGGTTGCCCTGTTCATCTGCAAGGCGGCCTACGACATCACCCTGCGCTCCGTCAGGGATCTGCTGGACACGAGCCTCCCGCAGTCCGAGCAGGCGCTGATCCGGGAGGCGCTGGACAGCCACAAGCCCGATGTGGTGGGATACCACCGCGTTCGCTCCAGAAGGGTGGGCTCGGAGCGGCACGTCGACCTGCACCTGGTGGTGCGCCGCGACGCCACGGTCCAGGAGTCCCACGACCTGTGCGACCATCTGGAGGAGCACCTGAGAGATGCCCTGGGTCCCTCGACCTCCCTGGGCATCCACGTGGAGCCGTGCAGGGGCGAATGTGGGGAGTGCCGCTTCGATTGCCCTCCCCCGGAAGACCAGAAGCAGCAGAGCCCCGCGCAGCCCGCCGTTCCCGGCGCCGAGACGGAGACATCCTGATGCCGCGCCTGGCGAGGCCGGAAAGTGCGATGCTATACTAGTACTGCGCCAAAATGAATTTGGTATGTAGGGCGGGGCCTTGTGCCCCGCCGCCGGGTCCACCCCGTGCGCCGGGCGGCGGGGGATAAACCCCCGCCCTACATGTCGAAACCAATTTGGTCGAGTACTAGTCCTCTGACACGGTGATTCTGAGAGGTAGGGAGGGGACTTGTCCCCCTCCATCACGCTCCTGGGTCAGGAGGAGAGCCTGCCCCAACCTATCGGAACCAACGTGTCAAAGCACTAGGGCTGTAGCAGAGGTCCATGCCGGGGGAGGGACGGGGTGAGCAAAGAGCTCAGGAGCATCCCGGACCCTTGCCCTCGCCCCACGGAGATGAGGCAGCGATGAGCATCAGTCGCGAGGAAGTGGAGCACGTTGCCTACCTGGCCCGCCTTGGGCTGACGGAAGAGGAGAAGCAACGGCTGCAGGGGCAGCTATCTGACATCCTGCGGCATGTGGCGATGATAAACCGGCTGAACACCGATGCCATACCACCCACGGCTCAGGTGATACCCCTTCAGAACGTGATGCGTCCCGACAGCACGGAGCCATGCGCCCCACCGGAGGAGATACTGGCCAACGCGCCCAGGGCGGAGGATCAGTACTTCAAGATACCCGCCGTTCTGGAGGAGGATCTCTCCATCGGCGGCCCGCCGGAGATCTAGCCGGCCGCAGTCGGCCCCGGGGATGTCTCCGCCGATGCTCGGCTGCGGCTCGGGCGCCCATGGCCACTTCCCCGGCATGACGGTGGACGGCATGGAGTTGGGCTCTCAGGGCCTCTGCCCGGGGCTCCGTGGGCTGGTCGGATGGACCACTACGACGTGATGGATGATGGAGGACTGAGGGCGGAGGGCCGAGGAATGCACCGATGGATCGGCCCTTGCCTATCGGTCCCCACGAAGGAGAACGCCAGTGAAGCTGCACGAAGCGACGATACATGATCTCCACGACCTGCTGCGGACCCGACAGATCTCCTCGGAGGAGTTGACCCGCTCCGTACTGGAGAGGATCGAGTCCGTGGAGTCGCTGGTGCACGCCTACGTCACCGTGACCGCGGAGCTGGCCCTGGAACAGGCCCGGGAGGCGGACCGACGGCGCGCGGGGGGAGAGGACAACCCGTTCCTCGGTGTCCCCGTCGCCCTCAAGGATGTGATCTCCACGAAGGGTGTCCGCACCACATGCAGCTCCCGGATGCTGGAGGACTTCGTCCCTATCTACGATGCCCATGTGACTGAGAGGCTGAAGAGCCTGGGGGCGGTGCTCGTCGGAAAGACCAATATGGATGAGTTCGCGATGGGTTCCTCCACGGAGAACTCCGCCTTCTTCACCACCCTGAACCCGTGGGACCTGGCGCGGGTGCCGGGGGGCTCCAGTGGGGGATCGGCGGCAGCGGTGGCTGCGGACGAGGCGATCTTCGCCCTCGGGTCGGACACCGGTGGATCCATCCGGCAGCCCGCCTCCCTTTGCGGGGTGGTGGGGATGAAGCCCACCTACGGGGCTGTGTCCCGTTACGGGCTGGTGGCCTTTGCTTCCTCCCTGGACCAGATCGGCCCCCTGACCAAGGACGTAACCGACTGCGCCCTGGTAATGAACGCCATCGCCGGGCACGACCCCCGGGACTCCACATCCCTCAGCTTCCAGGTGCCTGACTACACCAGGGCACTGGTGCCCGACCTCAAGGGTGTTCGGGTCGGCGTGCCGAGGGAGTACTTCGCCCAGGGGATAGAGCCGGAGGTGGAGGCCCTGGTGAGGGCGGCCATCGAACGGCTGCGGGAACTCGGGGCCGAGGTAGGTGAGGTCTCCCTGCCCCACACCGGGTACGGCCTGGCGTCCTACTACATCATCGCCCCCGCGGAGTGCAGCGCCAACCTGGCCCGGTACGACGGGGTCAAGTACGGCTACTCCGCCGAGGACGCCGAGAGTATGTGGGACGGTTACTTCAAGACAAGGGCTCGCGGCTTCGGCACCGAGGTGAAGCGAAGGATCATGCTGGGGACCTATGCCCTCAGCTCGGGATACTACGATGCCTACTACCTGAAGGCCCAAAAGGTGAGAACCCTGATCAAGCGCGATTTCGACGAGGCCTTCGAGAGGTTCGACGTCCTGGCGGCGCCTACATCGCCCACGGTGGCCTTCAAGGTGGGGGAGAGGGCGGACAACCCACTGGCCATGTACGCCTCGGATGTGTGCACCATACCCGTCAACCTGGCGGGGTTGCCGGGGATCTCGGTGCCCTGTGGCTTTGCCAACGATCTCCCGGTGGGTCTGCAGCTGATAGCGCCCCCTCTCGGCGAGGAGATGATGCTGAGGGCCGCCTACGCCTATGAACAGAGCACCGACTGGCGGAAGCGCAAGCCCCAGCTTGTTTAGAGGAGCGACATCATGGAGTATGAGCCGGTAATCGGGCTGGAGGTGCATGCCCAGCTTCTCACGGAGAGCAAGATGTTCTGCCGCTGCAGCGCTGATTACGCAGGGGCGGCTCCCAACACCCACGTCTGCCCCGTGTGCCTGGGGATGCCCGGGGTTCTGCCCGTCATCAACAGCAAGGCGGTGGAGTACACCGTCATGACGGCGCTGGCCCTCAACTGCCGGATACCGGAGTTCAGCAAGTTCGATCGAAAGAACTACCCCTATCCAGACCTGATGAAGGGGTACCAGATATCGCAGTACGACATGCCGCTCAGCCGGGATGGCTGGATCGAGGTGGAGGTGGACGGCGAGGTGAGCCGGGTGGGGATCGTCCGCGTACATCTGGAGGAGGACACCGCCAAGCTGCTTCACGTCACCGACGAGAACGGCCAGTCCTACAGCCTTGTGGATGTCAACCGGTCCGGGGTTCCCCTGATGGAGATCGTGAGCGCGCCGGACATCCGGTCGCCGCGGCAGGCTAGGGCCTATCTGGTGAAGCTGCGAGCCATCCTGCAGGCCCTGGGGGTCTCCACGGGGAACATGGAGGAGGGGTCCTTCCGCTGCGATACCAACGTGTCCATCCGGCCGAAGGGGAGCCGGGAGCTGGGGGCGAAGGTGGAGGTGAAGAACCTGAACTCCTTCCGATCGGTCCAGCGGGCCCTGGAGTATGAGATCCAGCGCCAGGCGGCCATCCTGGAAAGCGGGGGGCGGATAGAGCAGGAGACCCGGGGCTGGGTGGAGGAGCGGGGGGTTACGGTGGGCCAGCGCACCAAGGAGTACGCCCATGACTACCGCTACTTCCCGGAGCCCGACCTACCCCCGCTCGTGCTGAGCCGCGAGTGGGTGGAGGAGGTCCGCGCCCGGCTACCGGAGCTCCCCGATGCCCGCAGGGAGCGGTTTGTGGCGCAGTACGGACTGGACAGAGAGAGCGCCCGCCTGCTGACGGAGAGCCGCGCCACCGCGGACTCCTTCGAGAGGACCGTGGCTCTGTACCCCAACGCCAAGCTGATCTCCAACTGGATGCAGGGCGAGCTTTTCCGGCTCTTGAAGGACGGCGAGGGGGACGTGAGTGGGACGAAGCTCACCCCTGAGATGATGGCAGAGCTGCTCCAGATGGTGGAGAAGGGGACCATCAACGCCCGTACCGCCAAGGAGGTGTTCGAGGAGATGTTCAGCACCGGTGCCACCGCGGCGGCGATAGTGAGGGAAAAGGGGCTCTCCCAGATCAGCGACACCGCCCACCTAGAGGTAGTGGTGGACGACGTGATCAGGAACAACCCGCAGGCTGTGGCCGATTACAGGGCGGGGAAGGCGCCTGCCATCAGCTTCTTGGTGGGGCAGGTGATGAAGCTGACCCGGGGGCAGGCGAACCCAGGTGTCGTCAACAAGCTGCTTAGAGACAAGCTGGGGTAGGCCCTCAACCCCCCGCCCCCTTCCCGGTACGGGAAGGGGGCGAATCTTGATGCCCTGGTCGGGGTTTGATCGGGTACCAGGATGGCCAAGAAAGAGCGCAGGGTAATCGGTCCGGTGGAGCTCTCGGACATGGCCTACGGCGGCGAGGCCGTGGGTCGGCACGAGGGCATGGTGGTCTTCGCCTACCTGGGGGCGCCGGGGGACGCGGCAACCGTCGACGTGACGGTCACCAAGAAGAGCTTCGCCCGCGGAACGGTGGTGGATCTGGTGAGGGCATCGCGCCTCCGAACGGATCCGCCGTGCCCATACTTCGGCACCTGTGGGGGCTGCCAGTGGCAGCAGGTGCGCTACCGCCAGCAGCTGGAGCTGAAGGCCCATCTGGTGGCAGAGGCGTTTGAGAGGATAGGTCGTCTCCAGGTAGAGGTTCAGCCAACATTGGGGATGGAGAGCCCCTGGCACTACCGAAACACCATGGAGTTCGGCTTCACATCGCAGGGCGAGCCGGGGCTCCGGCGGCTCCGCGGCCATCGGATCGTGCCCATAGGAAGGTGCATCATCTCCAGGCCGGAGATCAACGAGGCCCTCAGGCTTCTCTGGGAGTGCTTCGCCCGGGACAGGATGGCCGATCTGCTTCCGCACAACGCCTTCGTGCGGGTTGGGGATGGCAGCGGGCCCCAGACGGTGATAGGGCTCTTCGGCCATGGCGACTGGCCGGAGATCGCGGAGCGGATGGCTCGGGAGCGGCCCGACATGATAGCGGGGGTGGTGCAGAGGAAGGGCAGGGGGTCTGAGAAGGGCCGGGTGCTCTTCGGCCGAGATCACACGGAGCACCAGCTGCTGGGCAAGAGCTACAGGGCCGGCATTGCCTCCTTCTTCCAGGTGAACCGTGCGCAGGTGGAGCGGCTCATCGAGGTTGCCCTCGGCTGGCTGGATCCCCAGCCCGGCGAGACGATCCTGGATGGATACTCCGGCGTGGGTACCTTCTCGCTGCAGCTAAGCGACAAAGTCGGCAGGGTAGTTGCTGTGGAATCCAGTCCATCCGCCAATGTGGATGCTAGAATGAACGCTGCCGGGTTGGCCAACCTGGAGCTGGTGGAGGGGAGCTTCGGCCAGGTGCGCCTGCCCGTGGAGCGGGTGGACGGAGTGGTCATCGATCCCCCTCGAGGTGGGATCGCGCCCGAGGGCATCGCGACGCTTCTGGCTCTCTTGCCGCGCCGCATGGTGTATGTATCGTGCGACCCCACCACGCTGGCCCGGGACGCCGCCATGCTAGTGGATGCAGGGTACCGGCTGGAGCGGGTCCAGCCTATAGACCTCTTCCCGCAGACCTACCATGTGGAGGCGGTGGCCCTCTTCCGCCGCTGACCCGGCAGCGCTATTACGAGCAGCGGCAGTGCTGTGAGCAGTGATGCTCTCGCGGTCCGAAGTGCCACCGGGGTCCAGGAAGGGTGGCAGCCAGGAAGGCGCGGGTGGTGTCAGGCAAAGAGCAGTGTCGGCCGGAGACGGTCCCTGAGTCGCTCAGACTAGCCTGCAGCAGTCTATCGTTGACCCTCCGGCTCTGTTGCGCTGGCTCTGTGGTGAGAGGCAAGCTGGAGCTGTTCACCGGGAAGCCCCGGGCGTTGCGGTTCGAACCGCAAGGGCTCGGTTCCGTCGGATAGATCCAGCCCATGGCCGCCTGGGTGAAGCACTTGGGAGAGGTTCGTTCCGCATGAGCTCCGCAAACGCGCGCATCGGCGCCGCAAACCCCGAATTCGTTCATCTTCACGTCCATTCGGAGTACTCCCTGCTGGATGGTCTGGGGAAGATCAAGGATCTGGTGCACAGGGCCAAGGAGCTGGGCATGCCGGCCCTGGCCATCACCGACCATGGCGCCATGTACGGCGTCATCGAGTTCTACCTGGCGGCCAAGGCCGCGGGGATAAAGCCCATCATCGGGCTGGAGACCTATGTGGCCCGCCGAAGCATGTACGACAAGGACGCCGGGGACAAGTCGTCCAGCCACCTCCTGCTTCTGGCCAAGGATTACTCCGGGTATCAGTCGCTGGTGAAGCTGGCCAGTGCCGCCCATCTCGACGGCTTCTACTACAAGCCTCGCATCGACCGCGACCTGCTGGAGAGGTACCACGACGGACTGATAATCTCGGCATCATGCCCATCTGGTGAGGTGGCTCGTGCTATCCTCAGGGACGATCTGGACGAGGCGGCCAGGGTGGCCAGGTACTATCGCGACCTGGTGGGTGCTGACAGCTACTACCTGGAGGTCCAGGACCACGGCCTGCCAGAGCAGCAGAAGATCATCAGGGGCATGGTGGAGCTGAGCCGCCGGATGGGCATTCCCATTATCGCCACCAACGACGTCCACTACGTCCGGCAGGAGGACGCGGAGGCTCAGGAGATCCTCCTCTGCATACAGACCAACACCACCCTGGACGACCCCAACCGAATGCGGCTGGGCACCCCCAATTTCTACCTGCGCAGCCCCCAAGAGATGGCGACAGTGTTCGCCGAGCTTCCCGAGGCGCTCTCCAACACCCTGCGGGTGGCCGAGCAGTGTGACCTTCAGTTCGACTTCAGCCGGGTGATCCTACCGGAGCTGGACTTCATCCCTGAGGGGATGACCCCCATGGAGTACCTGGCAAAGCTAGCCTGGAAAGGACTTCACGAGCGCTACCCCAACGTCACTGAGGAGATCAGGCAGAGGCTGGAGTACGAGCTGTCGGTCATAGACAGGACGGGTTTCGCCAAGTACATCCTACTGGTCTACGACTACGTGAGCTGGGCCCGAAAGCGGGGGATCTTCTGCCAGCCTAGGGGCTCGGCGGCAGGGAGCATCGTCCTCTATTGCCTCCATGTGGCCGATGTAGATCCGGTGGAGTACGATCTCACCTTCGAGCGGTTCCTTAACCCCGACAGGGCCCAGATGCCCGACATCGACATGGATTTCCAGGACGACCGGCGCAACGAGGTGATCGAGTATGTCACCCGCAAGTACGGCTCGGACCGGGTGGCGCAGATAGTCACCTTCGGTCGACTGGCGGCTAGGGCGGCCATCAGGGATGTGGGCAGGGCGATGGGCCTTCCGCTGGCCGAGGTGGACAAGGTGGCCAAGCTGGTGCCTACCATTCCCGTCGGGATCACCATCGATCAGGCCATGGCGGAGAACCCCGACCTGAGGAGGATGTACGAGGAGGAGTCCCACATCAAGCGGCTGATCGATGCGGCGAAGAGCATCGAGGGAGTGGCGCGTCACGCCTCCACCCACGCCGCGGGCGTGGTGGTCTCGCGTGATCCCCTCACGGAGATAGTCCCGGTTCAGAAGGCCACCAAGGGCGAGGAGCTCGTCATGGTCCAGTACTCGATGAAGATGCTGGAGAAGGTCGGGCTCCTGAAGATGGACTTCCTGGGGTTGAACAACCTGACCATCGTGGCCAACACCCTCAAGCTGGTGGCCGAGACCCGGGCGGTGGAGCTGGATCTCTCTTCCATACCGCTGGACGATGAGGAGACCTTCAGGATGCTGGCGGAGGGGGAGACCACCGGCATCTTCCAGCTAGAGGGTGCCGGGATGCGGAGATGGGTCCGGGAGCTCAAGCCCAGCAGCGTGCGTCACCTCATGGCCATCGTGGCTCTCTACCGGCCTGGGCCCATGGCCTACATCCCCACCTATATAGCCCGAAAGGATGGGCGCGAGCGGATAGAGTACATACACCCCAAGCTCGAGCCGATCCTCCGGGAGACCTATGGGGTCATCGTCTACCAGGACCAGGTGATCAAGAGCGTGGTGGCGGTGGCGGGCTTCACCATGGGGCAGGCGGACATCCTGCGAAACGCCATGAGCAAGAAGATCAAGGACGTCATGGCGAAGCAGAAGGATCTCTTCATAGAAGGAGCCCGGAAGAACGGCATCTCCGAGTCCGGCGCGCACTCCATTTGGGAGCAGATAGAGCCCTTCGCTGGATACGCCTTCAACAAGGCCCACGCCGCCTGCTACGCCATGCTGGCCTACCAGACCGCCTACCTGAAGACCCACTTCTCCGTCGAGTACATGACGGCCCTCTGCACCTCATATGTGGCCGACACGGACAAGATAGCCCTGACCCTAGGGGAGTGTCGGCGTATGGGGATCCAGGTGCTGCCTCCGGACATCAATAGAAGCAAGCTCCAGTTCAGCGTGGAGCCGCTGCCAGGTGCTGGAAGCCCTCTCAAGCCCAGTGGCGATGCCTCCAAGGGGCAGCTTGCCATGAGGTTCGGCCTGATCGGCGTGAAGAACGTTGGTGAGGGGGCCATCGAGAGCATCATCACCGAGAGGGAGAGGAACGGCCCCTTCCGGTCGCTGTCCGACTTCTGTAGGCGTGTGGATCTGCGGACCATCAACAAGCGTGTGGTGGAGAGCCTCATAAAGTGCGGGGCCATGGACAGCTTCGGCGACAGGGCGGAGCTGCTGAGGGGGCTGGACCAGACCCTGGAGGCGGCCCAGCAGGAGCAGCGGGCCCAGGAGATCGGCCAGATCACCATGTTCGACAGCATGTTCGATGCGGTCGTGGAGCCATCGGTTGCGCTCAAGAGGGATGCGCCCGGTCGTCCTGCTCAGCCAGCGAGCCTGAAGGAGCAGCTAGCTTGGGAGAAAGAGGTGCTGGGCATCTACATATCCTCCCACCCGTTCCAGCATGCGGCAGCCTGGCTCCAGGACAGGGTCACGGCCAACAGCGGGCAGATCGGGGAGGAGCTGGACGGCAAGAAGGTGGTGGTGGCCGGCGTGGTCGCCGCGGTGAAGCCGCTGACCACCAAGAAGGGAGAGCGGATGGCGGCGGTCCAGATCGAGGATCTGCACGGCAGCCTGGAGATTGTCGTGTTCCCCAGAAGCTACGAGAGGACCCGCGATCTCTGGCAGCCCGACGCCGTGGTGGTGGTCGAGGGGAAGGTCGACGCCAAGGAGGACCGCAAGAAGGTGCTGGCCGAGAAGGCGGAGCTGTTCGTGGTGCCGGAGGGCTCCCCTCCGCCTCCTGCGGCAGGGCGGGAGGTGGCCGCATACGACGTGGAGGTCGCGCCGGGTCTGGACGCCGAGGATTACTCGGCAGACGAGTCGGGCTACGGGTGGGAGGAGCTGTCCGAGGAAGTAGCATCCTTTGGGCAGAGCCCATCCGGTGGAGGAGGGGATGCCCAGGAGGCGCCGTCCACCAAGGGAGTAGATGGTGAAGGCCCTGGCCCTGACGGAGACTATTCCGATCCGCGGGTTCGGCAGGAGCCGCCTGAGCTGGAAAACGGATCGGCTTCCGGCGGCGCCGAGAAGGCGACGGCTGCGGCCATGAAGGTGTCCGGCCCGGTGGGGAACGGAGATCGACACGTGAGCGTTGGCGAACCCAGTGCCGCGGCCAGCGTGACTGCCAGCAGGGGAAAGGCGAGCAACGGGCGCAGGCCGGTCCATCTGCGGATCCACTTGGCCAGAACGGGCACCGATGAGCACGATATCGAGCTGCTTCGCAGGGTCTGCCGTGCCCTCTCTGCCTGGCACGGGGAGGACAGCTACGAGCTGTGGGTGCGGACCGGGGCGGGAGTGGCGGTGTTGGAGAAGCCGGGCGCCCGAACCTCGCTGAACCCCGAGCTGGAGGCGGAGCTCAAGGAGCTGCTGGGCCCTGACTGCATAACCGTGTGCGATGCTGGTTGATTACCACCTGCATTCCCATGTCTCACATGATGGGAGTGGGAGCATCGAGGAGTATGCGAGGCGAGCAGCAGAGCTGGGTCTCTCCGAGATCTGCCTCACGGAGCACCTGGACTTTTACCCATCCCAGGGCGGCTCGATCTGCCAGACCGTTCCCTCCCTTTCGGAGCTCGAGCTCTATGCGAAGGAGCTGCAGGAGGCGGCGAGCAGGACGCCGCTGAAACTCCGGCTGGGCGTGGAGCTGGACTACAAGCCCGAGGCGGACCGGTGGGTCAGAGAGCTGCTCGCCCGCCTGGACCTCGACTTCGTCCTCGGCTCCGTCCATAACGTGTCGGGGTGGGGGATCTCCGGTCCCAGGGACCTTGCCAGGGCTTTCTTCGACGTTCGGGGCGTCGAGCGGGGCTGTCTGGAGTACCTGGAGCTGGTGCAGCGAGCGGTTTCCACCGGCCTCTTCGACGCCTTCGCCCATCTGGACCTGGTGAAACGATTCATCCCGGGGAACGGCAGGCTGATCCTGGACGGCCACCTCCGAGACCGCGTGGTGGAGATCCTCGACACCATGGCCGCCACGGGCACCGCGATAGAGATCAACGGCTCTGGGTGGGACCACGACCCGCAGGAGGCCTACCCGAGCCTGGACCTGCTGAGGCTGGCTCGAGAGCGCGGTGTGGAAGGTGCCACTGTGGGATCGGACTCCCACCGTCCCGCCACCGTCGGCAGACACCTCTTCCGCTCACTCGAGCTGGCGAGGGCGGCAGGCTATGAGAGGCTCTACACCTTCGAGAAGAGGATCCGGCGGGTCGTGCCCCTCCAGATGGTTGGTGGCTAGACGCTCCGCAGGCTGCTGGGCCGCTGGCGGAGGCAGGTCGCCCCGCTCCCTGATCCCCATAATCGATGCGGTCGAGCGCTAATCGGGGAGCCCCTCGATCCCTGCCAGCACGTCCGGCGCGAAGCGGCCGTCCCGCATCAGGACTCGCTCGTCCACCAGGATGGTGCAATCGATGGGGATCACGTCGACGTGCGTCCTCGCTGACCAGTTTGCCCCGGTCTCCTCGGGGTAGGGGTCGCCGAAGGCCACATGGACCCCAGGGATCTTTTCGTCCTGCAGCAGGTTGCCCGTCAGCGCCTTCACCCACAGGTTCGCCCCGATGGCGAACTCCCCCACCCGGTCACTGCTCTCGTCGGAAGAAAGATACCTCCGCAGTTCGTCGCGCAGCGCCTCGTCGTCGGCGACCACATCGACGACTCGCCCATGGGCCACCTTGAAGGTTACCGGCCGGTCCAGGACTCCGTACTTCCGGCTGAAGTAATCGCCCAGTACCTGTACCACCAGCACACCATCGGCGTCCTCGGGGCAGGTGAAGGTCTCCCCCTCGGGGAGGTTCCCCGATTCTCCCTGGTGGTGGTAGATCCCCGTGCACGGTTTCCAGCGTAGATCGCGGCTGAAGGTGGCCCGGAAATCGGTCCCCAGGGGGTTTGTCACGTGGATCTCACGGGCTGTCCGGACTAGGTCTGTGATCCTCTCTACCACACGCGCCACCACCCTGTAGTCGGCCAGCATCCCCTGGACCATGAGCCGCTCGTCGATGTCGATCATGTGGGCGTGCCGCACTCTCAGCTCGTCCACCAAAAGGTGTCGGAGGGGGATACGGAAGCTGATCTCGCCCTCGAGCCCCCGTGCGGCGAAGAAGGTGGCGGTAGGATGGGCCGTCCGCAGGGCTACGGCGAGACTGTCGGGGAGGGAGGTGAATGGCCGCGCCCCGTGGTCCTCCAGCCAAACCACCTCCACTTCTGCCCCGGCGCGGCGGCACTCGGCCAGTAGCGCGGAACCGATGCGGCGGGTGTCGTGGTCGCTGATGATGGTCACGCGGTCTCTCTTGCCGATAGCCAGGCAGGTGGCGGCGTTTCGGGCCCCCTGCAGCAGCTCCTGCTGAAATAAAGAGCTATCAGGGCTGTGCACTGAAAGTCCTCCTGTGTGGGTTTGGGCTCGTGGGGACCGGACGGGGTCCCAGGGACCCGTTCGGAGATCCACTTGGGCCAGCCAATTCTACATCGCCAGAATCGAGCCAGCCATGCCCTGCCCCGTTGCCCCAGACGGGGGCTGGTCGGGCAGTCGCGAGAGATTGGCAAGAACAAGCCATCGCGAACTCTAGACTGCCTCCTTGGTCCAGAACATGCTCTTCTTGCACTCGCCCTTTGGGGCCGATGATCATAAACCAGTGTCCCAGCAAGAAAGCAGGGTGTGAGAATGTCTCTGACGGCCTTCGTGGCGCCGATACTACCGGGCAAGCTGGATAGGTGGAAGCAGTTCGCAAGCGAGCTGGACGGCCCCCGCAGAAAGGAGTACGAGGAGTCCCGTCGGAGGGAGCACTTGCGGGAGCGAGCATTTCTTCAGTCGACTCCGCAGGGGGACATGGTGATCGTCACTCTGGAAGGTGACGATCCGGCGGAATCCTTCCGTCGCCTTGTCACCCACGACGATCCGTTCACCCGCTGGTTTGCACAGCAGGTGAAAGAGATACACGGTCTGGATCTGGCTCAGGTGATCAACCAGCCGCTCCCCGAACTCTGGCTGGACTCCGAGAGTGGGGCGGCCCAGCAGAGGCGGGCGGCGTAGCAGGCGCTGGCGATGGGCAGGCCGCGCGGCCTGCCCATCGCCAGCCGAGACTACTCCTGTGGGTCCCGTCCCACCTGTTGCCTGAAGCTGTCCCTGAGCTGTTCCCTCACCTCGGGGCGCAGGAGAACGTCGGCTCCCGTCCACGCCATCAGTTTGCAGCCCGTGGCGATGGCCTCGTCTGCCACCTTGCTGGCGGTGGCCCGCGCGAACTCCGGACTGTGGAGTGGGGTGCCCCTGTCGGCTACCTTCAGCATCGGGTGTATGGTAGGTACGAGCTGGCTGACGTTGCCGATGTCGCTGGATCCCACCCCGCTGTTCTCTGGTGGCGTGCCGTACTGGACCCCCAGCTCTTCCATGTTCTGCCTAAAGAGCTCGATCAGAACCGGGTTGGAAGCCATGGCCGAGTAGCTGCTCTGGACGGTGATCTTGTGCCGAGCGCCCGTGGCCAGCCCTGCTCCCTCAACGATGTTCCTGAACCTGCGGTCCATCTGCTCCAGATAGGACTGTTCCCTGGCGCGGAGGATGAACTTGGCGGCTGCGTACTCCGGGATGATGTTGGGAGCATCCCCTCCGTGGGTGATGGAGCCGTGTATCCTGGCGTCGGTTGTGAGCATCTGACGCCAAGCGTTGACGCTGAAGAAGACCTGCAGCACCGCGTCCAGGGCGCTGATCCCCTGCTCCGGAGAGGCCGCAGCGTGGGCCGATTTCCCGAAGAACTCCACCTGGTACAGGTTCATCGCTAGGAAGGACTGTTGCAGGTAGCTCTCGTCCTTGGCGTGGAGGATGATGGCAGCATCCAGCCCTCGGAACACCCCCGCCTCGGCCATGATCACCTTGCCTCCGCCCCCCTCCTCGGCCGGAGTCCCGATCACCTTGATGGTTCCATGAAGCCCAGGGAGGGCCCTCTTCAGGGCAATCCCTGCACCCAGGGCCCAGACCGCCATGAGGTTGTGTCCGCAGGCGTGGCCGACCCCAGGGAGAGCGTCATACTCGGCCAGGAAGGCCACTGCCGGCCTGCCACTGCCGTGGCTGGCCACGAAGGCGGTCTCCAGCCCGGCTACCGGCCGCTGGACTGCGAAGCCCTCCTTGTGGAGCTCTTCCGTCAGCAGAGCCACAGCCTTTTGCTCCTGGAACAGGGTCTCTGGGTTGTCGTGGATCGTGTGGGAGATCTCGATCAGGCGGGGATGGATCGCTTCGACCTGCTGGGCCACTAGCCGTTTGACGCCATCCACCGTGTTCTGCTGCTCCATCGCGGGTTCCTCCTACGGGTGGTTGTGGCCCGCTATTGTGCCACATTCGCTGGCGGTTTTCGAGCCGCGGCGGCGTCTACCAGGCGGTCACCCCTGCCGAGCACAGAAGGTCGGCCACCCAGTCCAGATCCAGTTCCGCCAGCTTGCCGCGGGTCGGGAAGCCCGTTGTCGGGTCCCAGCCCTTCATCTGATATAGGAGGGTGACAGCCTCTTCGTACTCCTGGCGCGATAGGGCCGTCCCCTGGAGACGGCCGTCGGGCAACGGCTCGAAGAAGCGCTCCGGGAGTCTGTCGTCCCGGCGGCGAATCCCCTCCCGAAGGTTGAAGGCATGGGACATGTTGATGGCCCGCTCCCCCACCTTGGAGATCTCGAAGAGGTCCGTATCCCATCCGGTAACCGCGCGAGCCATGGAGATGAACTTCTCGAAGGGGATAGCAACCCTTGGCGCATAGCCGAAGTTGCAGACGCCCGCCGCCTTCCAGAAAGCGAAGATGCTCTCCGCGTAGTAGAACGCTCGGACCTTCCTCGGGCCGAGATCGAGGGTATCTATGGGCTCCAGCACCCCTAGGGGGGCCATGACCTTCAGTATTGCCGACTCTCTCATCTGGAGGCCCGGATCGTGGACCGCCAGCAGGTGGTCTGCGCCTATGTCGGAGACGGCATAGCCCAGCCCGACCGCGGGCTTTCCTCGCGGCTCGTGGAGCGGAAGCTCCTGCCCTTTTACCTGCATGGCGAAGCGGTCGGCCCCTCTCCCAATCTGCGCAGCCGCCCGGGCGCTCCCCTCCGCCAGCAGGTCCCCTATCCCTTCTCGGCGGGCGATCCTCTCCACCATAGCCAGCATGGCGTCGGCGTTGCCGAACCGCAGCTCGATGCCGTCCAGCTCCTCTATCCCCAACAGCCCGTTCTCGAAGCACTCCATGGCGAAGGCAATGGTAATGCCGGTGGAGATGGTGTCCAACCCGAAACGGTTGCACATCTCGTTGGCCTTGGCGATGGCTCTCAAGTCGGAGACGGCGCACGCCGAGCCGAAGGCACCCAGGGTCTCGTACTCCGGGCCGCCGTACCTAGGATCGATGGTGTACCGTCCCTCCACCCTGGCCTCCCGCTTACAGCGGATGGGGCAGCCGAAGCAGCCCCTGGGCCCCGCGAATATCTCCTGCCGGTAGGCATCCCATCCGATGGATTCGGCACCCTCGAAGCTGCCGGAGCGGAAGTTGCGGGTCGGGAGCATCCCCGAGGCCTGGAGGCCGCTCAGCAGGCCCGGGGTCCCCGCCTCGTAGAGTATCCTAGTGGTGGGGTTGTTCAGGTACTCGGCGGCGTACCAGCGGGCCAGGCGATGGACCTCCTCGGGGTCGAACGGCTTCGGGGGTTTCGTGCCACGGACGGCGATCGCCTTCAGCCTCTTGGATCCCATCACCGCCCCCATCCCATTGCGGCCGTTGGCGTGCTTCCCCTCGTTCAGGATGCAGGCGTACCGCACCAGCCTCTCTCCGGCCGGCCCTATGGCGGCGACTCTGATCCGGCGGTCGCCAAGCTCCTCCCTGATGGCATCCTGCGCATCCACAGTATCCAGCCCCCAGATCCGCGACGCGTCGCGGATCTCCACCTGGCCGTCCCTGATCCAGAGATAGACGGGCCGCTCGGCGCAGCCCTTTACCACCACTGCGTCGAAGCCAGCGAATTTCAGCTCGGGCCCCCACCAGCCCCCGGCTTCCGATTCGCCGAAGCAGCCGGTGAGTGGAGAGCGGGAGCAGACCGTGAAGCGCGGCATCGCCGGCAGGTTGCTGCCTGTCATCACGCCGGTCGCCAGGATTAGCAGGTTGTCCGGGCTTAGCGGGTCAGTACCCGCTGATTGCTCCTTCAGGAGGAGGTGTCCAGCGAACCCCTTCCCTCCCCAGTAGCGTCGGTAGAAGATCTCCCCCGGCTCCTCTACCTCACTGCTCAGTCTGGTCAGGTCGACCCTCAATATCTTGCCGCTATACCCGTTAGGCATCGTCACCTCCCGCCCCGGCCTTCAGACTTCAGCCCCAGAAAGCCCCCGGCCCCCCGCGCAGAAGGGGAACGCCTCCACCAGGTCGCCATCGGAGACGAGGGCCTCTGGACCGACCCTGCGATCGTTGATGAGGAGCATCGAGAGCATCCCCAGCGGGATGCCCATTAGCTCCAGTAGCTGGCCCGCCGTGGTCGGTCCGTGCAGCTCGATCCTAACGGACCTCTCGCCGCCGGGGGCATAGAGGTTCAGCACCCCGTGCAGGGTGATGGTGACCAAGACTCGCGCCCCTCCCGAAGAGCTACTGCGGGGTCCGGATGTCCGCCCATCACGCAAACGTTTGCTGGCGGGCCGCAGGATACCCCCGATCCCCACGCCGTGTCAACGGTGGCCCCTTCGCTCCCGTTGTGCGGCACCCTCCTCTGGGGTATAGTGAACAGGCCTCATCCTGCTACCCCAGGACGGTTGGAATTGCGAGAGGATCGTTCCAGGGGCGACCCGGCCTTGTCACCGCCTACTTCGTGGAGGACCAGGCTACCCTTCTTCTACGGCTGGGTAGTGGTGGGCTCCATGTTCCTGGCCCTTGCTATAAGCTACGGCGTCTACTACTCCTTCTCCGTCTTCTTCGTGGCCCTCCTGCAGGAGTTTGGCTGGAGCAGGGCAGCTACCGCCGGGGTGTTCTCGCTCTTCGTGCTGGTCATCTCGGCCGGCGGGGCGGTGGCCGGCACCCTCATCGACCGTTTCGGCCCGGCCAGGGTGGTTCCGGTGGGGGGAGTCCTCCTTGCGGGCGGACTGGCGGCTACCAGCGGCCTGTCCGAGCTGTGGCAGTTCTATCTCTTCTTCGGGATTGCGGCTGGCCTCGGTCTGTCCTGGGCCGGCTGGGTCCCCTGCGTGACCCTGGTGAACCGTTGGTTCGCCGACAAGAGGGGTGCGGCCATGGGGATCGCGTCGGCCGGGATCGGGCTTGGGACGGTGACAGTCGTGCCCCTCGTCCAGCAGATGATCTCGACCATAGGCTGGCGCTCGGCCTTCCTGGCGCTGGCAGCCCTCTCACTGCTGCTCATCACCCCTCAGGCCGCCTATCTTCTGAAGGGGAGCCCCGGCGAGCTGGGTCTGGCCCCCGACGGGGGAGGGAAGCGGTCTCAAGCGGCGGGTAGAGCCTCCCGGCCCATGGTGGTGGTGGATCCGAAGTGGGCTGCCCGCCCCTGGTCCGTGGCCACAGCGGCCACCACCCACCGATTCTGGCTGCTGGGCGCGACCATGTTCTTCGGCATCCTCACCAACCAGATGCTCTGGGTCCACCAGGCCGCCTACCTGGTGGACCACGGGTACGATAGGATGCTGGCGGCTTCTATGGTTGGGCTGGCCGGCCTCGCCAGCATGCCCGCCAAGGTATTCTGGGGGAGTCTTGCCGACCGGGTAGGTCGGGAGGGGGCCTACACCATGGGTGTGGCCACCATGCTGCTGGCCATAGGACTGCTGATCCTGACGGGGATCTTGCCGATGGTCTGGCTGGTGCCCCTGTTCGCCGTGGCCTTCGCCTCGGGGTACGCGGTCACCGCCCCCATACTCCCCGTGTCCGTGGCGGACGTGTTCGGGGGGCGGAACTTCGGCTCCATCTTCGGGGTGATCAACCTGAACACGGGGCTCGGTGCCGCCGTCGGGGCGTGGCTGGCGGGTCTGGTCTTCGACATCTCGGGCTCTTACGTGGCCGCCTTCCTGGCGGCGGCAGGCTCATCCGTGGTGAGTGTCATATGCATGTGGCTGGCTGGCCCTCGAAGGGTGCGACGCGTGCCGCGCCCGGGGGACAAGCTGATCCTTGCGAGGTAGCGCATGGAAACGGGTAAGCTCTCACCCGCCGACCTGGAGCGGATCGTGTTCCCGTACCTGGGCGTGCGTCGGCCCGAGGTGCTGGTGCGGGCCGCCGTCGGCGAGGATTCGGCCATCATCGATTTCGGCGATTGGGTGTGTGTCCTCTCCACGGACCCCATCACCGGGGCCACCCGGCACGCCGGATGGCTGGCGGTCCACGTCTCCTGCAACGACGTGGCCTCCAACGGCGCCGAGCCCATCGGGGTGCTGGTGACCATACTGCTCCCCGAGAGCGCCCATGAGGAGGATCTTCGCGGCGTGATGGAGGACGCTCATCGGGCTGCGGGCGAGCTGGGCATCGAAGTGCTAGGGGGCCACACGGAGGTGACCCCGGGGCTCGTTTCCACCATCATCTCCTCTACAGCGGTTGGCCGGGCGCCCAAGGGCAGGTATGTGGTGTCCTCCGGGGCCAAGGCCGGCGACTACCTGGTTCTCACCAAGGGGGCCGCCCTGGAGGGTACCGCCATTCTGGCCGCGGACTTCGAGGATCGCCTCCGGCGCCTCCTGGAGGCCGACATCCTGGAGCGTGCCCAGTCCTTCCGCCGGGAGATCAGCGTGGTGCCCGAAGGGCTGGCGGCGGCGGCCCTGGGGGCCACGGCTATGCACGATGTGACCGAGGGTGGCGTTCTCGGGGCGATTCACGAGATGGTGAGCGCTGCAGGTCTGGGTGTGGAGTTGCAGGCGGACGACGTCCCCATTCGAGAAGAGACAAGGGTTCTGTGTCAGCTCTTCCATGCGGACCCTTTGAAGCTGATCTCCAGCGGCTCGTTGCTCATCGCCTGCCCCGATGGAGAGCGGATGGTGCAGGGGCTGGCTGACAAGGGGATCCCGGCAGCGGTGATAGGGCGCGTCCTCCCGGCCGGGTCGGGCCGATGGGTGATCAGGCAGGGACGGAAGAGCGAGCTTGAGGCATCGTACCGTGACGAGCTGTGGCGCATCCTGGATACGGGACGTGGTAGCGCCGACTCCTGATGGGGCGGCTGAGTGCGCCGAACACTTGGTTCTGGAGGCAAATCCTGTATGAAGGTCATGATCCCACACTACCTGGCTGACTATCTGTGGCCCAGACTGCGGCCATTCGATCCGGACCTGGATCTCCTGACGGTGACAGCGGAGGGCGAGTACGAGGGGAGCCTGGACGATGTGGAGGTCCTGTTCCGGTTCTACCCCGACAGCCGCTTCCCGAAGGTGTGGGGCGCGGAGCTGCTGCGACGGATATTGAGGGATGCGCCGCGGCTGAGGTGGATCCACAGCGGCAAGGCGGGCGTGGAGGACATCCTGATCCCAGAGCTGGTGCAGAGCGACGTGATACTGACCAATGGGGCCGGGGCCCCGAGGCGGGCCATTGCAGAGACGGTGCTGGCCTTCATTTTGGCGGATGCCAAGGCTCTGCCACAGCACTTTCGAGCGCAGCAGGCGCGGCGCTGGGAGCACTACGATCACCTGGAGCTGCCGGGCTTGACGGTGGCGGTGCTGGGGCTTGGAAAGATCGGCATGGAGATAGCGGGGCTCTGCCGCGCCATGGGGATGAGGGTGATCGGCACCAAACGAAACGTCTCCGGAGGGCCTCCCCCAGGTGTGGACCAGCTGTTCCCGGCCGATCGCCAGGAGGAGTGCGTGGCGGAGGCCGACTACGTGGTGGTGGCCGCGGCCCTCACCCCCGAAACCCGAGGCATGGTCGGCCGCTCCACCTTCGCCGCCATGAAGAGGGGTGCGGCCCTGGTGAATGTATCGCGCGGGGCCCTGGTGGACGAGCCCTCTCTCATCGAGGCCCTTCGCTCGGGACAGATAAGGGCGGCCTATCTGGACGTCTTCGTGCGGGAGCCACTGCCGCCCGATAGCCCCTTCTTCGATCTGCCAAACGTGGTGATAACGCCCCACAACTCGCCCTACTCGCAGAATCTGCTGGACCACATGGTGGGGGTGTTCGTGGAGAACTTCAGGCGCTACCGTGCTGGCGAGCCTCTGGTGAACGTGGTGGACAAACGGGCCGGATACTAGCTTGACAAAGGCGCCGGGGCCGGTTTAGACTCGCGTGTGCAAACGATTGCAGAATACGTTTGCAGCCGCGCCGCCGTTATCAGGTGCCCTCGATGGTGAGGGGAGGAAGCCGCCATGGATCTCGAAGAGGCGATCAAGTCCCGGCGCACCATCCGTCGGTTCCAGGACCGACCGGTTCCAACCGATCTGCTCCTCAAGGCCGTGAGCCTGGCTTGCTGGGCCCCCAACCCCGGCAACGGCCAGGCCTGGCGCTTCTTTGTGGTCAAGGAGCGCCATCTCCTCCAGCGTCTTGCCGATGCCCTGCAGGCCAAGTTCGATCTGATCGCCTCCTGGCCGGAAGCTGCGCGCTTCGGCGAGGCGGTCGAGGCGTTCCGCCGCTCAGCCGCTTCCCCGCTGCGATCGGCGCCAGCCGTCGTGGCCGTGGCCTACGGCCCCTATGCGAGCCTCGCGGACCGGATCCTTGCAGAGCGTGGCGAGGCCGATCCTGAGGCGGCGCGGATGGCCGCCAGCAGGCGACGGGCCGATACGCGGGCCGAGACGGTGGCGGGGGCGGTCTCCCTCTTGCTGCTGGCTCTTCACAGCCTCGGCCTGGGCGGCTGCTGCCTTGGGGGCGCCATGCTGGCCAAGGGCGAGGCGGAGGCGATCCTGGGCGTACCCGATGGTTTCGAGATCTTCGCGCTGGTCCCGGTGGGCTATCCGGCGGAGAGCCCCGAGCCGGGAGCTCGCAAGCCCCAGGACGAGGTGGTGCATCTGTTCGAGTAAGGAGGTGGATAGTGTGGTGGGGGTCCGGTGGGACCCCAACAGGATCCAGGCAGAACGGTCGTCGCCCTGTTCCGGACGCTACAAGTCCCTGATCCAGGATGTGAGGAGGAGAGATGAAGCGTCTATGCGTCGTTCTTGTGGCTACGGTTGCCGCGATCAGCCTGGTGATGACTGCCGGGTGCGGGCAGGCTGCCCCTGCATCTTCCCCAACCAAGGTTGCCGAGCCGACAAAGGCCGCGGCGTCGGCTCCCACGGCTGCCCCCGCTGCCGGAGCCAAGCCCACCGAGGCTCCCGCCAAGACGGTCGATTTCCCGGCAAAGGGCCGGCCGATCACCATCATCTGCCCCATGCCCGCTGGTGGAGCCATGGACGTGGCTGCGAGAGTCGTAGCAGCCGGCATGGAGAAGGAGCTAGGTGTCCCTGTACAGGTGAAGAACAACGCCGGTGCCGGTGGCCAGGTGGGGCTGACGGAGCTGGTCAACTCCAAGGCGGATGGATACACCATCTCCGCCATGGCTCTCCCTGCTACCATCGTGATGTACCTGGACCCCGATCGCAAGGCTGCATTCACGCGAACCGATTTCGTCCCGCTGGGTTTGGACAACGCTGAGCCGGTGGTGGTGGCGGTGCCCAACAACAGCCCGTACAAGACCATCCAGGACCTTGTGGCGGCGGCGAAGGCCAAACCTGGGCAAGTAAAGGCTTCAGTGTCGGGCGTGCTGGTGGTGCCGCACCTGGGCTCGCTGGACTTCATGAGGGCGACCGACACCAAGTTCGCCCTGGTGCATTTCGATGGGGGGCCTCCGGCGGTGACGGCGATGCTGGGTGGGCATACCGAGCTGGACTTCGAGTTCACGGGCAGCCTGTGGCCGGCCATCCAGGGCGGAAATGCGCGGGTTCTAGCGGTACTGGACAAGGAGCCGTACAAGCCGCTGCCGGGGGTTCCCACGGCGGAGTCCCAGGGGATCAAGTCCTACATGACCGTAGCGCGCGGCTATGTGGCCCCGAAGGGCACCCCGAAGGAGGTGGCAGATATCCTGAGCGGAACCCTGAAGAAGATCGTGACCAGCCCCGAGTACGCCAAGAAGCTGGAAGAGCTGGGCATGCAGGCCAAGTACATGGACCCCGCGCAGATGGCCGACTTCTGGGCGTCGCAGGAATCCCAGGTCAAGCCGTTGATAGAGGTCGCCAAGGCTCAAGCGGCCAAGAGCTGAGGCGGTTGGATGCATGAGGGGTCGGGTGGGCGGAGCCTCCCTCTCACCCGACCGGAAACCCTTGACAAGGGTGCGCCGCGGAGCTAGACTGCGGCCGCAAACGATTTCAGAATACGTTTTCAGGCAGTAGTCCGGGGACGCCCGGCCCCTGTGGCGTGCAGGCTGCGCCGAGGGGGATCAGCGATGGGAGCTCTACTTCGCAGGTGATGGTGCCGCGCATTGGACCGGTGATCGCCGTGCGGTAGTCACTTGGAGGACTCCGAATGGCGAGTTCGCCGGATGGGCGGCCACCGTCAGGGCAGGCCGGCCGATGTCAGCCAGTGTCCGGAGGTCCATGTGGTCCCATCAGCCGTCCCGGTCGCGACTTGCGTTTTCGCCCCGCCACCCCCGTCACCCCCGCTGGGGGATGCGAAGACTCGCCCTATCCACGCGCCCTCCCCGTATCGGCTCTTTGCTGGGGGAGCGGCTATGGCCCTCCTGGAGGATAACGGATGACACCGGTTGAGACAGGCTTCCTGGGGCTGGCTGTGATGGGGCTGCTGCTGTTCACCGGCATGCCCATCGGTGTTGCCATGGCCCTCTCGGGCTTCGTGGGCTTCGTCCTGGTCTCGGGGATGGAGCCGGCCCTCGGTCTCCTGATGACGGTTCCGTACAGCTCCGCGGCCTCCTACACCCTCAGCGTAGTGCCCCTCTTCGTGCTGATGGGAGAGCTGGCCTTCCACTCGGGGATTAGCCAGGATCTCTACAAGATGGCTTACAGATGGCTGGGCCACCTGCCAGGCGGGCTCGCCATGGCCACCATCGGGGCCGGGGCCGCCTTCGGGGCGATGTGCGGATCCAGCGCCGCCGCGACCGCGACCTTCGGCTCGGTCGCCCTTCCCGAGATGCGGAAGTTCAAGTACACGCCGGGCTTCGCCGCCGCCACCGTCTCCGCCGCGGGGACCCTCGCCATCATGATCCCTCCCAGCACGGTCTTCATCCTCTACGGCGTCATGACACAGCAGTCGGTCGGCAAGCTGTTCATGGCTGGGATAATCCCCGGCATCGTGTTGGCGCTCATGTACTGCGCCACCATCTTCGTCCTCGCCAAGCGCAACCCCGCCATGGCTCCGGCGGGTCCGCGCGCCACCATGGTCGAGAGGCTGGAGTCGATGGGGGGTGCGTGGCCCATGGTGGTGCTCTTCATAGGGGTGATGGGTGGGCTCTGGGTCGGAGTGTTCAGCGCCACAGAGGCGGGAGCCATAGGTGCCTTCGGAGCCCTGCTCTTCATGATCTGGCGGCGGCAGTTCACCATAAGGAACTTCATGAGCTGCCTCACTTCCACGGCCAACATCACCGCCATGATCTTCCTCATCATCATCGGTGCGAACATCTTCAGCACCTTCCTGGCGGTCACCGACACCCCGCAGACCATCGCCGACTGGCTGGCGCAGCTCCCGGTCTCGCCGGAGGGTCTCATCATCGGGATCCTTGTTCTCTACTTCATCCTGGGGTGGTTCATGGAGGAGCTCTCCATGGTGGTGCTGACCACGCCCCTGTTCTTCCCCGTGATCCAGCAGCTGGGGTTCAACCCCATCTGGTATGGGGTGATGGTGGTGATCGCGGTGCAGCAGGGGCAGATGACGCCTCCCGTCGGCTTGAACATCAACATCATCTGCGGGATGGCGAAGGACATCCCGACCCTGGAGATCTTCAGGTGGGTGACGGTTCCCTACGTGATCGTCTTGTTCGCCTTCATGCTGGTGATGATCGCATTCCCGCAGCTGGCGCTGTTCATCCCGAACATGATGCGGTAGTGGGGTTTCCCATTCAGCTTTCGTGGGAGGTGCAGAGGGAGGAAAAGAGTAGTCGGAGAGTGGATCGCGAGAGGTTGCCCGGTCTCGTGCACGGAGAGACTGTGCTCAGCCAAGAGGTAGCAGGAGGAGAGATCCACGATGAACAGGAGATGGTTGCCCTTGGGCGCTCTGGGAGCGCTGGCGGGGATCGCGCTGCTGGCGATCGGTTGCGGGGGGGCCTACACGCCACCCGCGGCGACAAGCGCCCCTGCGAAGCAGGCCGAGTCCACCAAACCCGCGGCTGAGGCCACCAAGCCGGCGGCCCAGGCCGCGCCGACTATCCAGCTGAAGCTGAGCCACCATGAGCCCGAGACATCGCTGTTTCATGCCGCCCTGGTGAAGTGGTCCAACGAGATCAACCAGAAGACCAACGGCCAGGTGAAGATCACCATCTACCCGGGCGAGACCCTTGCCAAGGGGAGGGAGATCACCACGGCGGTCGAGAGCGGTATGGCCGATATGGGATGGGCCATCGTCGGCTTCTTCCCCGGCCAGTTCCCCCTGACGGAGGCCGGGCAGATGCCGATCCTGGGGATCAACAGCTCGGTACAGGGTAGCAAGGCCCTCTGGGACCTCTATTCGGGGAACCCCGACGTGCAAAAGGAGTGGTCCAAGTACAAGCTGATCGGCTTCACCAGCAGCGGTACCCAATGGATAAGCACCTCCAAGAAGCCGGTTCGGGTCATCGAGGACGTGAAGGGTCTCAAGCTGCGGGTCTCCGGGTGGGGCGGCACGGAGCTGATGAAGAACCTGGGCGCCAGCCCGATGAACGTGGCACCGCCCGAGATGTACGAGTCCATCAGCAAGGGCATTCTGGATGGTGCTGTCTTCGATTGGCAGGGGATCAACAGCAATCGGCTCTACGAGGTTCTGAACTACGCCTCCACATTCCCCATAATCATCCAGCCGCAGGCCCTGATCATGAACCAGAACAAGTGGAAGTCGCTGCCACCGGACGTGCAGAAGGTGTTCGACGAGGTGGGCGGCAAGTACTACGGCCAACTGGTGGGTGGGCAGGCCTTCGACGCTGCTGATGCCCAGGGAATCGACAACTTCAAGAAGCTGAACAAGGAGATCATCACCTTCCCGCCCGACCAGGTCAAGAAGTGGCAGGACGCCGCGAAGCCTGTCTGGGCAGCATGGGTGGAGAGCGTGAAGCCCAAGGGGCTGGACGGCCAGAAGGCGCTGGACCAGCTCCTGGCCGCCATTGAGAAGAACAAGTAGAGCTGCCGGCACGGGGCCCCGCTGCAGCGGGGCCCCGTGGAGACATGGGCGTCTCCGAGAGGCTTGCCGATCTCTCGAAAGGGTGAGTGGAGGGCGCGAATGCTGAAGAGGTGGGCGAGGGGGATCGAGCGGGTTGCGCGGCCGATCACACGCTACATGAGCACCCTCGGATCTCTTGCGCTGCTGTTGATGATGCTCTGGACCGTGGGCGATGTCCTGCTGCGCTTCCTATTCAACCGGCCGATCCTCGGCTCCTACGAGGTGGTCGAGTATTGCATGGTGACCTTCGTGTTCATGGCCTTCGCCTACGCCCAGTTCGCCAAGGCCCACATCCGCGTCCCGATACTGCTGGAGAGGCTCAGCCCGAGGGGACGGTCCCTCCTAGAGGCTGCCAACAGTGTCATCGTGCTGGCGATGGGTGGCGTGATGGCCTGGGGAGCCCTGCTGCAGAGCGTCAGCCAGTACGAGTCGCGGGTGACCAGCTCGGTGCTCTTCATACCAAAGTGGCCCTTCGAGGTGATCACCTTCATCGGCCTCTCGGCCTTTTGTGTGGCCAAGCTGGTGGATGTCCTTGCCGACATCTCCACGGCCCTAGGCGGGGGGATCGAGGCAGGAGGTGAGGGCCAGGAGCTGCGGACCATCTGAAGCGGGCCTGGAGGAGCGATGATTGTCGATTTCCACATCCATTACTGTCCCGAGGAGCTGGTCCGGCTGAAACTTGGTCCGGGAGGCACCCTGAATACCGTCTTCGTGAACGGTAGGCCAGCGGACACGGCCCTCCCGCTCAGGTTCGACCTGGACGGGCTGGTGGGGATGATGGATCACGCTGGCGTCGACCTGGCGGTGCTCTCCTCGGGAGAGGGAATGCGGGGAGATCTGAAGAACGCCCGGCTGGTCAACGATCGGATGAAGGAGGCTGAGGAGCGTTACCCAGGGCGGATCAAGGGCATGGCCCACACCTCTCCGGCTGGGGGCGAGGAGGGGCTGGCCGAGCTGGAGCGTTGCGCCCGCGACCTTGGGTTCCGAGGGGTGGCGATCCATTCCGTGAACCAGGGCAAGGAGGTGGACGATCCGGCCCTCTGGCCCTTCTATGAGAGGGTGCGGGAGCTGGGCATGTTCCTCTTCATCCACCCCGGCTGGGCGGCCAATTCGGAGTACCTGGACTACGACCTGGGCCGCAGCGTGGGGCGAGAGGGACACCTCATGGCGGTGGTGCTGAGGCTGATCAACGGGGGGGTGCTGGACGACTTCCCAGGTCTGAAGGTGGTCATGTCCCACCTGGGTGGAGGCTTTGCCTTCTGGATGAGCCGGATCCTTTCCTACCAGAACAAGGAGTTCTGGGGCACGGCGGGCCACCCGCGGCACGGTCGCAAGGCGAGGCGTCCTTTCCGCGAGTATCTGGACGAGATCTACTTCGACACGGGCGGCATCAGCGGCGATGTAAACCCGGTGAGGATGACCCTGATGGAGGTCAGCCCCAGCAGGCTCCTATTCGGCACGGACTACCCTCTCGAGATCCGGGAGGGGGAGACGGTGCGAAGGTTCATCGGGAAGATCAGGGAGCTTCCCCTTGGCCGCGCGGAGATCGACGGGATCCTGGGTGAGAACGCCCGCGAGCTGATTGGAGTCTAGGAGCGTGAGGGTTCCGGAGATACTGGAGACCGAGGTCGATGTGGTGGTGGTGGGCGCTGGCTCCACGGGGGGCATGGCTGCCCTTTCAGCGAGGCAGGCGGGGGCTACCGTGGCTCTGGTGGACAAGGCCGGGATCTACCGCAGCGGTTGTGGTGCCGCTGGGGAGGATCACTTTGTTGCCGTGCTGGAGCTGGGGGAGGACTGGGATACCCCAGAGGCCTTCCTGAGGTGGTACAACGGCCTCACCCAGGGGCTGTGCAACCCCAAGGTGGTGGAGAACAGCTTTCTCAGGCACATAAGGTGGCTGGTGAGCTACCTGGAGGATCTGGGCATCCCCATGCGTCTGGGCCGGGAGGGGGATGGATACATAAGGACTGGGTCATACTCGGCACCAGGTCGGTACTGGATCAACTTCGACGGGCGCGATCTGCCGCCGAGGGTGGCTGCGGAGGCCAGGAAGGCCGGCGTCGCCTTCTTTCCCAAGAGGGCGGTGACCGATCTGCTGGTGGAAGAGGACCGGCTGGCCGGCCTGCTGGCGGTGGAGTATCGCACCGGGCGTCTGCACCTCTTCCGCTGCAAGGCGGTGGTGCTGGGGACGGGCAACGTCTGCAGGATGTACGACAACCCGTCGGGCGAGCCCTTCAACCTGTGGAACAGCCCCTTCAACACGGGTCTAGGCCATAAGGTAGCCTTCGAGGCCGGGGCGAAGGTAGCCAACATGGAGTTCATAGGGTTCAACATCACTCCCAAGAACTTCGGCAGCCCCGGGCTGGCAGGTTTGATGGGCATGGGCGCCCACATAGTGAACGCGGCCGGGGAGCGGATCGTCTTCAAGTATCATCCTCTTGGGGAGAAGGGACCCCGGTGGGCCCTCTGCCAGGCGGTGTACTGGGAGACCAAGGAGGGGCGGGGCCCCTGCTACATCGACGCGCGACACCTGGCCGAGGCAGACATGGAGCACCTCCTGACGCGACTCCTGCCGGTGGACAAGAAGAGCTTCAACGACTATCTCCGTCAGAAGGGGCTCGACCTCAGGAAGGATCTGCTGGAGGTGGAAGTGACAGGCGGGGAGATCCCGGCCATGGTCGGCCAGCTCAGCGGTATCCTGGTGGACGAGTCCATGTCGACCACTTTGCCGGGGCTGTACGCCGCGGGGGGATGCGCGCTGGCGATGGGCAGTCTGTCGGGAAGCATGTGCGGGGGGATCACCGCCGGGCGCTCCGCTGCCGCCTTCGCCGCCCGTGCTGGAAGTCCACCCGAGCCTCGGAGGGCCCATCTGGAGGAGCTTGCCTCCAGGGCCCTGGCACCCATGGAAAGGAAGCAGGACGGGATCAGCTTCAGGGAGTTCGAGGACAAGCTTCGGCAGATCATGAGCCGCTACGTGGGGGTGGGGCGCACGGCCAAGGGCCTCACCACCGCCATCGAGGAGCTGAGCTGGCTGGAGGGGATGGTTCCCCGGCTGCAGGCGGCGGACGGGCACGAGCTGATGAGGTGTCTGGAGGCCCGCGAGCTGCTGGCTGTCTCGCGGATGATCGCTCGGGGCGCCCTCGTGCGGGAGGAGAGCCGTTTCGGTCTGTCACACTACAGGGGAGACTTCCCGGAGCCGCGGGAGGAGTGGCACAAGAGCATCCTTCAGCAGAAGGTCGGTGGGAGTGTGGAGATCAGCTTCCAGCCTCCCTACGCTTTGTGAGAGGGTCTGCGGAATGGCCGCCGTGATCGACGAAGAGTGCTGCACCGGGTGCGGGGCATGCGAAGCCGCCTGTCCCGGCGACGTCATCTACATGGACCATGAGAGGGGCGTGGCTGTGGTCAGATACCCCGACGAATGCTGGTTCTGCTGTTCATGCCGGCTCGAGTGCCCGCGGGATTGCATCAGCATCGTCTTCCCGATGTCCATCGTGCCGTGACGCCGGCGGAGAGGCCGGTGTGACGGTGATTCTGCCGAAGGAAAGGAACTGGAGGTGCATCATGGCCTGGGGAAACTCGCTGTTCGAGATGACGACCGATGAAGCGAAGCAGAAGCTGGCGCAGACTCGGATGGCGGTCATTCCTACCGGGAGCATAGAGCAACATGGGCCGCATCTCCCTCTGGGGACTGATGCCATGGCGGGCATCGTCTTCGGGAGGCGGGTGGCGGAGAAGCTAAACGCCCTTTTCGTGCCCTTCTCGGTGATCGGGGTCACCCCGTATCACATGTCTTGGCCTGGCACCCTCACGTTGAAGCAGTCGACATACATCAACATGTTCATCGATGTGTGCGAGTCGTTGTACCGCCATGGGATCCGTGAGGTGCTGGTGACCAACGGACACGAGGGGAACATTCCCCCGTTAAGGGTGGCCGCGGACGAGGTGCAGCAGAAACTGGATGGGGTGCGGATAGTCTTTGCCAACACTTGGGTGGTAGTGAACAAGCTGTTCCCCGATCTGGAGCAGACGCACGCGGCGGCCATGGAGACGATGGAGGTGCTCTGTTACGACCCATCGCTGGTGCACCTGGAGAGGGCTACCGACCCGTCGGAGCTGGAGGCCGGGCGCACCGGCCACCAGTGGTCCCGTGGAAACGACATTTTCGTGATGATGAAGGATTTCAAGGAGGTGGCGCTCACCGGCTGGTACGGGTCGCTGGAGGGGGCGACGGTGGACCGGGTGCCCGAGGTGCTGGAGAAGGTCTCGGACTACATCGCCATCCAGGCGATGGCCATGTTCAAGAACCTGAGGGAGGTGGAGAATGCTGGCCGGTAGCGGGCTGCCAGCCACCATGAAGGCCGCTGTCATCCGCGCCTGGAACGAGGTGCGGGTCGAGGAGGTGCCTGTCCCCGACTTCGGGCCGGGCGAGGCGCTGATCCGCGTCAGGGCTTGCGGCATCTGCCCAACGGACCTCCGGATCGTGGCCGGCGCGTACGCTCCCCACTGGCCGCGCTCTCTCCCTTTCATCTTCGGCCACGAATGGGTCGGGGAGGTGGTAGCCGTGGGGGCCGGGGTCGCCAACGTGAAGGTGGGCGATCGTGTGGCCGGAGAAAACCACATCGGGTGCGGGCAGTGCAGAATGTGTCGGCAGGGGCGCTACAACCTATGCGACAGGGCGGAGGACGGGACCCAGGTGGTGTACGGCCACGATGCGCCCGGTGCCTTCTGCGAGTACATCTCCAGACCTGCCAACGCACTGCATCCGATACCGGAGAGCGTGGCCTTCGAGGATGGGGTGATCATCAACCAGGGCGCCATGGTGCTGCACGGTGCGAAGCGGGTTGGCATCACGGCTGGTGACACCGTGGCCATTTCGGGGCCCGGTCTCTGCGGCCTGCTGGCGCTTCAGATCGCCAGGGCCATGGGGGCCACCAAGACCATCATGATCGGTCGCGGCGACCGGCTCAGGGTTGCCCTGGAGCTGGGGGCCGACCACGTGGTGGACATCACCAGGGAGGATCCGGCGGAGGCTGTCCGCGGGCTGACCGGCGGCCTGGGTGCCACAGTGGGCATGGAGTGCTCCGGGGCACCGGAGGCCCTGGCCCCCCTTACCCATGCGGTGAGCCGAGGGGCGCGCATCGCCGTCATCGGGCTCAACGGCAAGAAGCAGGTCCCTCTGGTTACGGACAGGGTTGCGCTGGACGAGGTGGACCTGATCGGGGTCCGCGGCAGCCCCAACGAGTATCCCAAGTTCATATCGCTGATGGCTGCGGGGAAGGTGAGCGCCCGGAAGCTGGTGACCCACAGGTTCCCGCTTGCCGAGATCAACGAGGCGATGCAGGCCTTCCGGGAGCGCCGCGGAGGCGCCATCCGCGTCGCTATCCAGATCTAGCAACTTTCACCCACGGCTGCCGTCTGGGCAGCCGTGGGGCTGCGGGCCGGCAGCGCTGCTTGGCTGTGGTGGGCTCGGGGGGACAGAGATGTCCGCTCGAGCCCACCACCACGTTCGGCTCCTCAAGGAGTCCGCACCTCTACTGTGATCTTGTGGCGGGGAGTCACGCGCTGAGCCCTGGGGATGGCGCCTCTCAGACGGAGAATACCTCCAGCGGGGTCTGGTGGATCCGCTCGGCACCGTTCTCGGTGATGATGTAGTTGTCGCAGCAGTTGGCGAAGGCCTTATCGCTGATGGCCATGGGGTGAACGGCGATGTTCATACCGGCGGCCAGCAGCATGGGCTCGTCCTCCCTAATCAGGGGCCGCTCCACCAGATTGTATCCCTGGCCGTGGGCGTAGATCCTGTGCTCGGCAGGGTATCCCCTCGATACCATGAAGTCGTTGTTGGCCCTCAGGAGGTCCGCGGGGTTCGCCCCGGGCAGAAGGCGGGAGGCGGTGATCTTCTGGGCCTCCACGGCCACCTCCCAGACCCTCGCTAGCTCGTCTGGCACGGGGCCGAGACACACGGTCCGCGCGATCTCGGTGTAGTAGCCGCCCGGTCCGTTCACTTCGATCAAAATGGTGAGCTGGTCACCTGAGCGGAGAGTCCTGTTCTGGAAGAAGCTGGGCTTCTGGTGCGCAGCCTGCCCTGCAGGAGCGGAGCCCAGCATCAGCCATTGGGCCTCGCTCCCGCGCTCCACGCAGAACCTCTGCAGCTCAGCCCGCACCTCGTACTCCTTGAGACCCGGCCGGACGTAGCCGAGGATGTGGCTCCACGCCTCGTCCTGGAGGCGGGCGGTCTGCTTGATGAGGGCGATCTCCTCTTCGCTCTTGATCACCTGGATGCGGTCGATGGCGTCGGTGAAGTCCACCAACTCGACCCCCTGAAGATTGGCGACCATGTACTCGTAGGAAGCGGCGGAGAAGAAGGCCTTGCCCACTATCCCAACCCTCTTGGCGTTGCGCGCGCGCAGCTCCCTCACGACCACCTCGGCGTCCATGGTGTTGGTGTAATGGGCGGAGAGGAAATACGGGAGACCGATCCTGCTCTTGATGCCCCGCGCGGCGGCAGGAGGAGGGCCGCCGGGTGCCACTGGCGAGCCGTGAGATATGGCGATCATCTCGTCGTCGGCCGGGAAGATCACCGTCCAGGGGTAGCCATTCTCGACCTCTATGTCGATGAACCACCGGATGTACATGCCCAGATAGCTATTGCTTCCCTGCATGACCAGGAAGTCCACGTCCTCCATGGCCATCGCTTTCCTGGCCTCAGACCATCTTCGCTCCAGCTCTTTCGTGGAGATCGGCTGCCGGATCAGCTCGTTGATCGGCTCTGACATGGCTCTACTCCTTCTCCCTCCTCGTGGCCACAATCCCTTTGCTTGCTCCTTCGTCATGCTCGATGCCCGTCGAGCAGATTGTGCAGGGGGGCCTGGATCTTTCCGCCTTCGCGCGGTAGACGGATGGCACGGACCGGACGAGATCGCCTCGAACGCCCCCTCTCCGTCGCCTACCCCTCGTCGATGTAGAAGACGGACGGCTCGGTGCCCAGCTCCTCCATCCTCGGTTTGGCGATGCCCTCCTTCACCAGGAGAGCGACCTTCGATGTCGGGTCGTCGAGGTTCCCGAAGATTCTGGCCCCGGCCGGGCAAGTTGCAACGCACGCCGGCTCCTTCCCCTCTTCCAGCCGGTGCACGCAGAACGTGCATTTCTCGATGGTTCCCCTTGTGTGGCGGGCGTAGCCGGTCTGCTCATAGGGGGTGAGTCCCTTGCCGGGGAAGTAGCCCTGTGGCTCCGAAGCATTGTGGGTGCGGGCCTCGTAGGGGCAGGCCATAATGCAGTAGCGGCACCCGACGCATCGGCCTTCATCTACCAGCACCGGCCCCGCCGAGTGTCGATAGGTGGCCCCGGTGGGGCAGGCATCCAGACAGGGTGCCTGTCGGCAGTGCATGCAAAGCATGGGGAGGAACCGCATCCGCGCGCGAGGGTACCGGCCCACCTCGTACTGCAGGACCTTGCTCCAGTAGACCCCGGGAGGGGTCGCGTTCTCCTGCTTGCAGGCCACCGTGCAGGCGTTGCAGCCCACGCACTTCCGAAGATCTATGACCATCCCATATCTCATGTCGGATCAGCCCTCGGATCTGTAGACTCGGACGCGCGGGCTCCGGTCGATCCCGCCGTGCACCGGGTCGAAGCTGCCCTCCGCGCTGGAGAGGAGGGAGTTGAAGTGCGGTCCGCGGCGCGCCACGGGGTTGCGGTGCATTGATCGGAATCCGTGAATGGCAGGAATGCCGACGGCGTCGGGGTGGATGAGGTCCGTGATTCTGAGAGTTCCCTCCGTTCTGCCTCCCCAGTAGGCCTCCACCACCACTTTGTCCCCCTCCTTGAGACCCTTCTTCTCCGCAGTTACGCGATTGATGAGCACCACGAACTGGTAGGGATCGCACCGATCCACCACCTCGTTCAGAAGCGGATTGCCAGTCTGGTCGCCGCAGCTCATTCGGAACTGGGGAGTGGCCCAATTGAGGGCTATCAGGTCGTACTGGTCGGCGAACTGCTCGTCGGGCCGCCCTGTCCATCGGGGGATGGGCTGGTAGTATCGCCAGACGTCCTCCATGTCCTGTCCCGGTATGGCGATCCCGTGCTCCTCCAGGTTGCGCCGCAGCTCCTCGCCAGTGCGGAGGAGATGGTCGAAGTAGAATGGGTGGCGCGTCGTGCCCATGGGGAAGTAGTAGTAGTTGTAGGATTCCTTGACGTCCCACATCTTGTAGTGGACGGCCCTGTTCTGGAAGTAATCCAGCCCCTGCTCCACATCGAAGGTGGACCTGAGGACGCGATCCATGATCTCCGGCGTGCTGTATCGTCGGTGGAGATCCAGCTTGTGTGGGTCCCGGAGTCCCCAGAACCGATTCAGCTGGTCATTGAGTCCCCCCTCGCCGTACAGGAAACCGACCCTCTCCGCCAGCTCGATGTAGATCTCGTCCGCCTGTCGGGTGTTGTGCATGGGCTCGACCACCGGCTGTCGCACCAGGACGCCGTGCACTCGCAGGCTCGGCTCGTCCACGGCCTGGACGAAGTGGTCCCCCAGCTTCTGCAGCCCGTACCTCTCCATGAGGGCGCTCTCGGGAAGGAGGATGTCGGAGAGCTCGGCTGCCTCGTCGTACAGGTAGGCGATGGTCACGACGAAGGGGATCCTGGAAATGGCGGCCACAGCCTCATCAGGGTTAGCGTTGTTGGTGATGGGGTTGCCGCCGTAGATCATCAGCGCTTCGATTTCGTAGGGGATGAGGTACTTTCTCGGGTCCAGGATGGCCTTCCAGGCCATGTAGGGGTTGGTGTGGCGATTGGGATAGAACTGGCGGAGATCGATGTCTGGCGGGTACTTGAAGGGGATCGGGACCGCTTCCCTTTTGGGCGAGACCACCCCGTCCGGGCCGGGGCTCAGGATGGGGCCGGTTTCGGACCCCAGATAGCCGCCGGGCACGTCCAAGGAGCCGACCAGCATGCAGAGCATCTTGGTCACCAGGTGCTGGTAGGCTCCCCCCTTCTTGCCCAAAGTACCCCGCTCGGCCTTCACGATGGCAGGGCGGAATGGGAAGCGGAAGCCGTCTAGCTCTATGGTCTCCCCTATGTGGGCGGCCTCGACGAACTCCCGTGCGATGCGCCTGATGGTGGCCGCGGGGACAGTTGTGATGTCTTCCGCCCACTCCGGGGTGTACTTCCGGACGTCCTCTTTGATCAGGCCAAAAGCTACGGCGCCCTCGTCGCCCTCTACGAGGAATCGGCCCTTGAGGGCGAAATCCTTGATGGTTGGATCGTCGAAGCACTTCGGTCGGTCGTCCACGGGATCCCAGATGAGCGGCTTTCCGCTCACCCGCTCCCTCAGGTAGTGCCCGTCCCTCCCGATCAGGTAGGGTGCGTTGGTCCTCCTCTTTATGAAATCGTCATCCATCACGCCGATCTCGTTCATGACGACGTTCAGCATGGCGAGGGTGAAGGCGAGGTCTGTCCCGGGCCGGATCGGGATCCACTCGTCGGCCATGGAGGCTTCGTGCCCGCACCGGGGGTCGACCACGACGATCTTCATGCCCCGCTCCCGCGCCTTGGCCAGGGCGCGGGTGGAATGGGCGCTGCCGATGTTGGGCCCCAGGGTGCCGCCGATGGTGACCAGGTACTCGCAGTACTGGACGTCCTGCTTGTCCAGAAAGGCGCCTTGGACGAGGGAGCAGCCGTAGTGGACGGGGCAAAGGACGCCATGGGTTCTGAGAAGGTTCGGCGTGCCGAAGGCGGCCAGGAAGGGCTGGTCCTGAACAACCCACCAGTAGCCGCCGAAACCCCAGACGTGGGCGAACTTCCTGGGGTCCTCCGCCCGGATCTTCTTGAGCCGTTCCGCCACGGTCGAGAGGGCTTCCTCCCAGGTGATCTCGACCCAGCCGGGATCCTGGTCCAGCCCCTTGCGCGGATTCGTCCGCTTCATTGGGGCTTTCACCCGATAGGGGTTGTAAAGGTTGAAGATGGAGGCCTGGCCGCGGGCGCAGAGCTTCCCCTGGCTGACGGGGTTGGCGGGGTCGCCCTCCACGTTCACCACCACCCCGTTCCTCACCCTGACCCTGGCGGTGCACCAGGCCTTGTTGCCGCACATCCGGCAGCCGGTCGCTTTCCATTCCTCCCGGCCCACCTCCGGCTGCCTGTCGGCCCTCACCAGGGTTCGAGGGTGTCTCCCGAGAACCCTCTCCACCAGGCTCGCCAGCCCGCCGGCGTGTCTGCTTGTCTCCCGCATGGCAGAGGCTCCCTCGCGCTTCTATGCTCGCCCTGGGTCCATCGGCTTCATGGCGACCTGCAGCCCAAGGGCCCCCGCTTCCTCTCGCAGAAGCCCTGAGAGGATGATCGCCAGAGCGTGGTAGAAGGGCACACCCGGCTCGCGCAGCAGCGTCTCGCAGAACTGGGGTGCCCAGGGCAGAAGGTGTCTTGATAGAAAACTCTTCTGGATACGACGCGCCCTCTCGGCGCCTGCAGCATCGCCCGAGTTCCAGGCCCTGCTCTCCTCCTCGCACAGGACCCTCATGAGGTCCAGTTCCAGTCCCAGGTAGTCTGGTCTATCCACGATCCCCGGTGCCATCCAGACAGCGGCCTCCCGATAGAAGTCGCGAAGCTCCAGCATGAGCGCCGCCTCAGACATGGGATCGCCCCCCCGGTAAAGGGCCTCGTAGGGAGGGGGAGGTCCGTAACCCGGCGCGACCCCTCGGAAGAGTCGTGTCCGCTGCACGGACAGCTCCAGGGCGATCTTCTCGGGGCTAAACCCTGCCCTGGCCTCCAGGGAGCCACGCATCTGGAGGAGCCCGGCTCGAAAGGCTTCGGCGGCTCCGCCCCGGTTTTCAGGAGAGGTGGCGGATGGATCATCTCGCCATGCCAGCATGCGTTGGACGAACTGGGGATCCGGGTTTTCCAGGAAGGCCCAGGCCACGAGGGCATAGGCCGAGGCGCGCTCCCCGGCCTGGACACTGCGCTCGGCGTAGTCCGGCTCCATTGCCTTGCGTGACCTCCTTCCTAGGTGGTCGCGATGGTCCTCTTACTCCAGACGTCGGCCCGAGGCCGACCCTCGATCCATGGCTATCTGCTTTGCAGAAAACGAGATGGGCACCACTCCATAGAAGAACAGGACACGATCTCCCAGGCTGGCCAGCGCGGCGGGTATCCAGGCCAGGCCTCGCGTCGAGCCGCTGGGAAGAAGGAGCAGGGCCACAGCGCACCCAGCTACCCTCAAGGCCAGGGCCCATCGGTAGCGCCCCGCAACCAGCTTCCAAGCGGCGGAGTGCTCGGCGCCACCACCATGGAGCCTCAGCGATCGCACCAGGGTTAGAGCTACCGCCGCCGCCAAGCTGAGGGCCGAGACGGCAGCAGCAAGCCCGCCAGCCAAGTCGGCGGAGGCACCGGCGAAGGCGATCCCCAGCAGCAGCCCTGATGAGAGGGCCTCCACCGGGAAGGAGAGGGTGGTGCTCCAGTGATCCCAGGCTGGGCGAGATCGGAGCCGGTATACCTGTCCTGTGGATGCCAGGCTCAGCAGCCCCAGGACCGTGGCCGTCGGTGCCAGCAGGTCCGCTGCCCGCCCTAGCGGCGACTCCCAAAGAGGCAGCTGTGCCAGCGCCAGGCAGAGAAGGAAGAGGCCGAAGAGCACCACCTCTCGGCTGAGCCAGGAGCTGGAGATCCGGACTGTCGCCCAGACAGCCCTTTCGGGTCGGCCGAGGTGCAGGAGGGAAGATGCCAGCGCCAGGAGGCCCACGGCCAGAGGCACCAGGCCGGCCCATTCTGGTGTGGTTGACGTGCCACCGCCGTGGACCATGACCAGAGGGATGGCGGCGCCCACGGAGAGCGGGGCCAGCCAGGTGAAAACCACGAGGGCTATGTTCTCTTCGCCGTGCTCCATCGTTGTCAGGGCTCCAAGAGGTGCGGCGGCCGAGCGCAGCACCCCGAATCAATGCTACAGCATCATCTTGGGCGTTTCCAGCAACGCCTTGACGCGCTGAAGGAACCTTACCGCCGGTGCTCCGTCCACGACCCTGTGGTCGTAGGTCAGGCACAGGTACATCATTGGCCGGATGACGATCTCGTCGTTCCTCACCACCGGCGTCTTGGCGATCTTTCCCATTCCGAGGATGGCGCTCTCTGGCGGGTTGATGATGGGCGTGAATAGCAGGGAGCCGAACACCCCCGAATTGGTCAGTGTGAAGGTGCTGCCTGAGAGCTGCTCCGGCGCCAGTGTCCCCTCTGCCGCTAGCTTCGATAGCTCGGCCAGCTCGGCGGCGATCTGGTGCAGGCTCTTGGTCGGTGCGTCGCGAATGACCGGGACCATGAGCCTGTCATCCACCGCCACGGCGACACCCAGATGCACCCGTCTGCTCACCACGATCCTATCCTCCACCAGGCGGGAGTTCAGGATGGGAAACTCCGTGAGGGCCATGGCCACCGCCCTGGCCACGAAGGCGGTGTAGGTGAAATCCAGGTGCTCCCGCAGCGCCGCTATCTCCCCCATGTCCACCTCGGCGACCGTGGTGACGTCTGCGGCTGTCCGACGGCTGAGGGAAAGCCGTTCCGCGATGGTCTTTCTCACCCCGACGAGGGGGATGACCTCCTCCTCTTCATGATCATCTTTGAGCGCCGGGGCGCGACCCGCTGGCGAGGCCTGGACTGCAGAAGGTGTTGGCCGCGCTGCAGGCGAGGGTCCCGCGGGGGCGGCAGCCTCGTCGCTGGCTCGGCTAGCCCTCAGGTAGGCTCGCACGTCCGCCTCGGTGATCAGGCCGCCTGGTCCCGTGGGGGTCACCCGTGATAGGTCCACGCCCTGTTCCTCCGCGACCCTCCGGGCCAGGGGCGAGGCTCGGAGGCGTCCAGGTCCCGGCGGAGAGATGCGGTCCGGTGCCGTCGGGGACCCGGGCGCACTCGCCGCCGTCGGGGTGGCAGCAGCCGAAGCCATCTCGGGCATCTTCTCGCCCGGCTCCAGGAGGACCGCTATGGTGGTTCCCACCGGTACGTCGCCCTCCCGCACCAGGATCCTGCCGACCACGCCACCGGCCGGGGACTCCACCTCCAGGGTGGCCTTGTCGGTGACTACCTCCAGGAGGGGCTCGCCAGCCCTGACGATTTCCCCCTCCCTCTTGAGCCAGCGGGTGATCGTGGCCTCAGACATGGTCTGAGTAAGCTGAGGGACCCTCACCTCGAATGCCATCATTGTCCTCCCAAAGCTGCTGGGCATCGCGCCCCGACTCGGGCAGCAGCGCCCCGCCAGCGCGCTTTCTAAGCGGCCAGCCCCAGAGTTCGCCTCACCGCGGCCACGATCTGGTCTTCCCCTGGGATCACGAAGTCCTCCAGTGGCGGAGAGAAGGGCACGGGGACGAAGGGGGCGGTGACCCTCTCGATGGGCATGTCCAGGTATCCGAAGGCGCTCTTGCCGATGACCGTGGCGATCTCGGCGCCGGCACCGTAGGGCCCCGGCGCCTCGTGGACCACCACCACCCGTCCGGTCTTGGCGGCGGATGCCACCAGGGTCTCCTCGTCCAGTGGCTGAAGGCTTCGTGGGTCGACCACTTCCACCGAGATCCCCTCTTTCTGCAGCCGATCGGCGGCGGCCAGTGCCCTGTGGACCATCAGGCTAGTGGCCACCACGGTGACGTCGGTCCCCTCGCGCTTCACATCGGCTTTGCCGATGGGAACCAGATGCTCGCCCTCCGGGACAGGGCCTTTCACACTGTAGAGCAGCTTGTGCTCGAGAAAGATCACCGGGTCGTCGTCCCGAATGGCGGACTTGAGAAGCCCCTTGGCGTCGGCCGGGGTGGATGGGATCACTACCTTCAGCCCGGGAACATGGGCGAACCACGCCTCGAAGCTCTGGCTGTGGTGAACCCCCATCCGCACACCGGCGCCTTGGGGGGCGCGGAGAACCATGGGCACTGCCATGTCGCCGTCGTAGATGTAGCGCATCTTGGCCGCGTTGTTGACGATCTGATCCATGGATATGGTGATGAAGTCGGCGAACATGATCTCCACCACCGGCCGCATGCCCATCATCGCCGCCCCCACGGCGGCTCCCACGAACCCCGACTCGGAGATGGGGGTCTCCAGCACCCGCAGGGGGCCGAACTCCTCGATCAGCCCCTCGGTGACCTTGAAGGTGCCCCCGTGCTTGCCTATGTCCTCGCCCATGATGAAGACGCTGCTGTCGCGTCGCATCTCCTCCACTAGGGCATCGTGCAGCGCCTCTCTGTAGCTCATCTCTTTCATACGGCTTGGTGCTCCAACACGAATCTTCGCTTCCCCAAGCAACCGGGGCTGGGAGACGGCGACTGCGAACCCGCTCCTCAGCCATGCCGCCCCGCCCACCGAGCTCCCTCGCCGTGTCCCCCGGAACGTTCAGCGTGCGTAGACGTTGTTCAGCGCCTCCTCGGGGGACGGGTAGGGGCTGCTCTCGGCGAACTCGATGGCTCGCTCTACCGCCTCGGCCACCTCGGCGTCGATCCCGTCCAGCAGCTCCGGCTTTACCGTGCCGCGAGAGACCAGAAGGTCGCGCAGGCGCTTGATCGGGCACAGGGCCTTGAACCGCTCCACCTCCTCGCTGGTGCGGTAGACCTGCTTCACGTCCCGCTCGGAGTGGCCGCGCCAGCGATAGGTCTTGCACTCCACCAGGGTGGGCCCCTTTCCCGCCCTGGCACGGGCGATCGCGTCCTGCACCGCCTCGTGAACCGCGATGACGTCGTTGCCGTCGACCGTGACCCCGGGCATGCCGTAGGCTGCCGCGCGGGATGCGATGTTCTCCACGCGAAGGTGTCTGCTTATGGGCATGGACAGGGCGTAAAGGTTGTTCTCGCAGATGAATATCGCTGGCAGGTCGTAGACGGCTGCCAGGTTGAGAGCCTCGTGGAAATCGCCCCTGTTGGTGGCACCGTCGCCGAAGAAGGTGAGGCAGACGGAGTCCTTCCCCTGGAGCTTGAAGGCCAATGCTACCCCGACTCCAACGGGGATCGATCCACCCACCACTCCGCTTCCAGCCACCACACCCAGCTGTCGGTCCCCCATGTGGTGGCTGGTCTCTTTTCCCCTGCCGGCGCCGGTGGCCTTGCCGTACATGGCGGCCATCTGGCGCTCCGGGCTGATCCCTTTGACCAGGAAGGCCGCCCTGGTTCGTAGGGACGGGAGGATGACGTCGTCTGGGCGGAGTCCGTAGCAGGCGCCGACGCCGATCGCCTCCTGGCCGATGCTGGCGTGCTGCAGCTCCGGGATGCCCCTCTGGTGCTGCAGCTCGCAAACCCGCTGGTCGAAGCGGCGCGTGAGGGCCATCCATCGATACATCTTCACCAGGTCGTCGTCGTTGAGACCCATCGACACCTCCGACGTTCACGATCCGAGGGGCTGGGGATTGAGCACGGCTTCGCTGGGCTCAGCCCTCGGGGTGGATCTTCTCCGGCGGGAAGCGCTCCGTTGGAGGCTGGATTACCTCGAGGACAGCGCCCATGGTCCTCTCTGTGTCCAGGAAGGCGTAGCCTCCATCTCCCTTTACGCCCATCCCGCGGGCCTCCTGGAGCACCTCGATGCCGCGGCTTCGCAGCTCCGCCACCGCCTGATCCAGGTTGGATACGTATATGCCCAGGTGCTCCAATCCTCGCTGCCCGGACTCGAGGAAGTCGCGATGGAGGCAGTCTCCCTCCAGGTACTGCAGGAGCTCGATGACGAGGGGGCCCGAGCGGGCCAGCGCCACCCTCATGCGGTAGGATACGGGCCGGCCTCGGTAGCGGCAGTGGAGCGGCGGGGAGCTGTTGGTGTACACGGTCCAGGGGCCGATGCCAAAGTCCCGCCAGAAGCCCTCCATCGCCGCCTCGAGGTCGGGCACCAGCAGACCGATCTGTCCGATGGGCGCCGGGCTGAGCTCAGACACCGTTGTCTCGCCTCCTTCAACGCTGGATAAGCCCGGGACTGCTTCTGGCTACGATGACTCCCTGACTACCAGCCTGGTGGGCAGGACGATCTGGGTGGCCTCCACCTTCTCTCCTTCCGCCAGGCGGATGAGAAGGGTGGCGGCCTGGACCCCGATCTCGTGAAGTTGCTCGTCCACGCTTGTAAGCGATGGCGATATATGGGTGCAGATGGAAGTGTTCCCGAACCCCACCAGGGCTATGTCCTTGGGTATGGAGAGCCCTCGGCTGCGAACGCCGCAGATGACTCCCGTGGCCATGAAGTCGCTGGTGGCGAAGATGGCGCTGGGTGGCGAGGGCATGTCCAGCAGCCGGAGGGTCGCATCGAAAGCCCCGTCATGGTCGAAATCGCCGTCCACCACGAGGGATGGATCTAAGGGGATCCCGGCATCGACCAGGGCCCTGCGATAGCCTGCCAGCCGATTGATGCTGTAGATAGAAGTGCGAGGTCCGTTGAGGAGAGCGATGCGCCGGTGGCCCCGCTGGATGAGGTGCCCCGTGGCCTCGTAGGCGCCAGCCTCGTCCTCCATGGTGATGTAAGGCAGCGAATACCTGGGGCCGGGCCGCGGTATGGTGACCACCGGGACCGTGGCGCCCCTGAGGGAGCGTGGGTCGGGGACGCTCTTGCGAAAGCCGATGAAGAGCACCCCGTCACAGCTCCGGTTCCGATTGACCTCGTGGAGGGTCTGAGCAGTGGCGGCCGTGGTGACGGCGAGGACGTAGCCGCGCTGCTCCGTGACACTGGTGATCCCGCGCAAGATCTCCATGAAGAAGGGGTTGGCGAAGACCAGGCTGCCCTGCCTGGGGATGATGATGGCCAGGCGCTGGGTCTTGCGGCTCTTCAATGCCCTGGCGGCGGAGTCCACGTTGAGGCCGTGCTCCTTGATGGCCTGCTCAACGGCCTGGCGCAGCTCCGGGCGCACGCCCGGGCGGTTGTTGATCACCCGAGAGACCGTGGCGGGGGAGACCCCGGCCAGCCTGGCCAGCGCCTTGAGCCCGCGCACCTCCTCGGCCCCACCGACAGCCATCGCCACCTCTCTTCTAGTTCGTGAAAACGTGTTCTGAAATCGATTTCTGTTGCTATTCTAGGTTTGCCCCGCCCCCTTGTCAAGCGCCCATCAGCAGCGACTCCGCCTCCGAGAGCACCTCCTCCACCGTGATCCGCTCCAGGCAGCGGTGGTCTATGGGACACTCGAAGTGGTCGCACGGGCTGCATTCGACCGGGCGGTGGATGCTGCGGTGGCGGGCGTGGTCCAGGGGCGCCCATCGCCGCTGGTTGGCCGGGCCGAAGATCCTCAGACTCCTAGGGGCCACGGCCATCGCCAGCTGCGCCGGGCCGCTGTCGTTGCCTATGAACAGGTCGACCCTTGCCAGCAGGGCCGCAAGACCTCCCAGGGAGAGTCTACCCGCCAGGTCGAGCGCCATCCCGTTGGCATTATCGCACAGCTCCCGCGTGATTGGGGCCTCTTCCGCGCCGCCAACCACCAGCAGCAACGCCCCCACACGGCGAAGGAGCAGCTCGGCCAGGCGGCGAAACCTCTCCACCGGCCACCGCCTGGCGGGGGCGCGCGCGCCAGGGTGGATGGCAATCGCCGGCCGATGGGCCAGGGCCTCCGGGAGGCCGCGGATCCGCCCTAGCTCCTCCTCGTCCTGGGCCATTATGGGTAGTCCCACCTGGACCCCGGCCGCGGCTGCGCCCAAGTGGTGCACCAGCCGCATCACCCGCAGGATCTCCGGCTCCGTTGTCGACATGGAGAGAAGCAGGTCGAACCGAGATCCGATCTCGGCATCGGCGCAGAACCCCGCGGTGGCTCGACCGCCCGCGGCGAGGGCGAGTCGGGAGTGGTACGGGCTGTCGCCCTGGATCTGGAGCACCAGGTCGTAGCCGTCCCGACGTGCCTCCCGTACGAAGGCGGCGGCACGCTGCCCTCCCAGGGAGCGCACTTCATGACCCGTGTCCAAGGCTATGATCCGGTCGATCCACGGGAAGCGGGCGGCGAACGGCTCCGCCCAAGTTTGGGTGACCAGCGTGATCCTGGCTGCTGGGAATCCGGCCCTCAGCGCGCGAAGCCCCGGAATGGCCAGGAGAAGGTCGCCCACCTGGCCAGGTCGCACCACCGCGATGGATCGCACCTGTCCTGGTTCGCGCCAGGGGAAGGGACGGGCGACCACCGGGGCGGGTGGATCTTCACCGCAGAAGTGCCGGTAGAGGCAGCGAAAGCTGCCGCACGTCCCCGCGTCCCCCGGGGATGCGCTTGCCGGGGCGGCGCATTGGGGGCACCCGCTCATGCCGCCTCCTCTCGCTCCTCCAATCGCCTCATCTCTCTCTCCTCCCAGGCCTCCTGCCTGGCGTCTCGGTATCCCCACTCGGTCACGTCTAGGGAGTATGTCCCGATCCCATCCAGCAGGAAGCCACGACAGAGCTCTCCACCCCTCCATGGTCGAACCCTGGTTCGTTGGAAGCGCGCCAGCAGCTCATCCAGGACCCCCGGCGGCACCAGATCCCTGTGGGAGGGGTAGACGTACCGAAACATCACCAGGTGGCTGAGAAGAAGCTCCCAGTGCTCGCCGAAGAGATCCAGGAGGTGGGGCCAATCGAGGGTGGGGGCCGTGGCCACGAGGAGGTGGAAGATGTCCGCGGCATCGTATCGCTCGCGGCTGGCGACGAATGCCTTGGAGTAGATCAGCTCTTCGGCCGGCATGACCAAGACGGGAACCTCCAGGATCAGAGCGCTACGGGCGCGTTCAAGGTAACCGCGGTCCACGTAGCTGATCCAGTTGCCCATCCCGAAAACGAGGTCGATCTTCCTCTGATCCAGCAGAGCCTCCGCCAGCCACTGCTCGTGGCGGACCCTGGTGGCGAACCCGAGGGCTTCCAGCACAGACATGGCCCATGGGACGTGCGGAGGCTGGAGGAGGATGTCCAGATCCTTGGCGACCCGCCAGAAGCCGGTGTACCAGTGCAGGGCAAAGGCCCCGCCCACGGCATAGGGCACCTTCGCCTCGTTGAGCGCCATCATCGCCCTCCGGAAGAGGCTCCTGGTTTCGTCGTCTACCGGATACTCTCGAGGGGTCGGGTGGCCGCCGGGCCATCGATCCAAGGGTTCGCGGCTCATCTGTCGTCCTCCTGTGCGGCTGTTCCTGGTGCGCGGGCTTCTTGGCGAGGGAACAGTACACAATCCCTGCCAGGTCCAGGAGCGTCGCGATCATGCAGCGATCGAGCGAGCTACAGATCTCCCCGGGCCGCCCGCTGGTAGAGATCCAGGTAGCCGTCCACCATGCGCTGCACGCTGAAGCTGGAGCAGGCGTGCTGCCGGCAGCGGAAGGGGTCGATCTGGTCTACCGCCCGGACGGCCTCGACCATCTCCTCCACGCTGTCCACCAGGTAGCCGGTCTCCCCGTGGATCACCAGCTCGGGAAGAGCCCCCCTGCGCATGGCTACGACCGGGGTTCCGGAGGCAGCCGCCTCCAGTGCCACCAGACCGAAGGGTTCCTCCCAGCGGTCGGGCATGAGGACGCAGCGAGCCTCTGCCAGAAGGTCGGCCTTCCTGCTCCCCGTGACCTCCCCCAGATACAGAGCTTGGCGGCCCAGGTGCGGCGCTATCCGCTCGTCGAAATAGGGACGCTGGTCGGGGTGGGGAGTGGGGGCGGCGATCATGAGAAGGGCACCCAGCCTCTCCGCCACCTGTATGGCCAGGTCGGCCCCCTTGTTGGGGTGGAACCTTCCCAGGAAGAGTAGGTAGTCCTTCTTGGCTTGGGCGGGCTGGTAGAGCCTGATGTCGATGGCGTTGTTCACTACCGCCACTACGTTCAGCCCTCGGTTGGCATCCCTCTGTGCGTGGCTCACGGCGACGTAGGGGTGCTCCGGGAAGCAAGCGAGCACCGGGTGGGTGTAGTGAAGAGTGCTGAGGCATGGGGTGTGGCACAGCACGGACAAGGCTGGCCCGGCGAACAGGCAGTGGTTGTGGACTACATCGAACTCACCGCACTGGGCCATGGCCCGACTGACGTGGGCCAGCTCCCTATAGTCGAACCGCTGAACCTCCTCCACCTGTGGAAAGTGGACGAAGCGGGCGGAGGTGGTGGAGTCCCTGTGGGCGAATAGGGTCACATCGTGCCCCCTGGCGACAAGCTCTTCGGTGATGAGGGATGCTATGAGCTCCGAGGCCCCGAAGCCCGCAGGCGGGGTCGGAAGGTGGGGTGTCGAGAGCTGAGCGATCCTCATGCCGCACTCCTAGGCAGCTGACCGTTGTCCTACGCCGAAGACGGGCGCGGATGAGGGGCGAGGGCAAGAGATATGCCATTGGGGGAGGGGAGAGGTGCCGCTCGCGAGGGCGCCTCTCCCCTGCAGCGTCTAGGGCTCCAGCCCCATGGATCGGCGGTAGATCTTGATGACGGCCTCGCGGGTCACCCGGACCGGGTTGACCGGGACGTTTCCGCTCTTGAAGGTGTCCTCCACCATGGCGTCCAGGTGCTCCTCGGTGACACCGTAGGGCTTGAAGGTCTCCGGGATGCCCACGTCGCGGCCCAGCTCGCGCACCGCCCGAACAGATTCCCTGGCGGCCTCCATGGTGGTCATGCCCATGGTGTCGACACCCAGGGCCCTGGCCACGTCAGCGAAGCGGTGGGGGTTGCCGATGAGGTTGTACTCCATCACGTAGGGCAGCAGGATGGCGTTGGCCACCCCGTGCGGCACCCCGTAGAAGCCGCTGACCGGATGGCTCATGGCGTGCACGATGGTGACCCTGGTGTTTGCAAAGCCCATCCCCGCGATGGTGCTGGCCAGCAGCATGTGGGAGATCGCCTCCAGATTGCCGTTGGCCACGGCCGGGCGCAGCCACTCGCCGATCATGCTGATGGCCTTGATGTCGAGACCGTCGCTGATGGGGTTGGTGTTCAGGTTGACATAGGACTCCAGGGCGTGGCAGAGGGCGTCCATGCCGGTGGCCGCGACTACCGGCCCCGGCAGCTTGGTGAGCAGTGTACCGTCCAGCAGCGCTACCTTGGAGAAGAGGTAGGGTGACATGATGGGGAACTTGAAGTGGTTAGCATCGGTGATCACCGCCGTTGGGGTCACCTCCGCGGCCGTCCCACAGGTAGTCGGGATGGCGACGAAGGGTGGAATGGGGTTCTTGACCTTGCCCACCCCCTCCATGGCCCTGAGATCGGTGTCCGGATTTGCTACCACCGCCCCGGTGGCCTTGGCGGTGTCCATGGAGCTGCCCCCTCCCACGCCCAAAAGGCAGTCGCACCCCTCGGCCTTGTAGACGGCCACGGCTTCCTGGACGCACCTGATGCTGGGGTTCGGCTCCACACCGTTGAAGACGACATAGGGGACTCCGGAGGAGGTGAGTCCCTCCACGATGCTGGCGAGGACTCCCGCCCCCTCGACTCCTCTGTCGGTGACGATGAGCACCTTGCTTCCGCCCAGCTTCTTCAGCTCCTCTCCTGCCTGGCGCGCGACGCCTGGGCCGAAGATCAGTCTGGCCGGCATCTCCCACGTGTAGCTGCGGTTCAGGTCAAGGTCCATCGGCATGGTCGGTACCCTCCTTGGTGTGGCTGTTTGCGGTCCGTATCGAGCGCGGTCCTGCCGCTGGGATCGAAGTGTGCCCGGTCCCTGGTGCCATGGGATGGCCCTGGGGCATGGGGCGCGAGGTGAGGATAGTCCGTCGGGGGAGCAGTGTCAAACCTGCCGCCAGAGGCTGAGGGCAGCGGTGCTATAATGGGCGACGGACCTAACCTCTGCTGCGAGGCTCCCATGAACCTGGTTCAGGCTGTCGACGCCATTCTCTCCTCCGATCTCTCCCAGGGCATAACAGCCCATCGACTCATGCCCGCTCGGGATGCCATCCACGCGCCGTTCCCGTCGGGAACCGATCCCCGTCTGGTAGCCGTCCTGCGGGATCGAGGTGTCGAGGCCCTCTACTCCCACCAGGCGGAGGCGATGGCCTATGTGCAGGCCGGCCGAAATGTGGTGGTGGTGACCCCTACGGCCTCCGGGAAGACCCTCTGCTACAACGCCCCGGTCCTGGATGCGATCCTGAAGGAGCCAGAGACGCGAGCCCTCTACCTGTTTCCCACCAAGGCCCTCGCTCAGGATCAGCTTGCAGAGCTGCACGGGCTGGTCGAGGCCCTGGATGTCGACATAAAGACCTATACCTACGACGGCGACACTCCGGCCACCGCCAGGCGGATCGTGCGTTCGGCGGGCCACATCGTGGTCACCAACCCCGACATGCTCCACGCCGGGATCCTGCCCCACCACTCCAAGTGGGTGAAGCTGTTCGAGAACCTGCGCTTCGTGGTGGTAGACGAGCTGCACACCTACCGCGGGGTCTTCGGAAGCCATCTGGGCAACCTGCTTCGCCGACTGAGTAGGGTGTGCAGACACTATGGCTCCAACCCTCGGTTCATCTGCAGCTCCGCCACCATCGCCAACCCTAAAGAGCTGGCGGAGCGTCTTCTGGAGGAGCCGGTTGAGCTGGTGGACAGGAACGGGGCGCCCTCCGGGGCCCGGCACGTGATCTTCTACAACCCTCCCGTGCTGAACCGGCAGCTAGGTATCAGGCGCAGCGCCATACTGGAGGCCCGGCGGATCGCCGAGCGATTCCTGGTGCCCAACGACATCCAGACCATACTCTTCGGCCGGAGCCGCCTGACGGTGGAGGTGCTCCTCACCTATATGAAGGAGGCTGCGGCCAGGTCCAGGAAGCCCGAGTCGAGTGTCAGGGGCTATCGCGGTGGGTATCTCCCCCACGAGAGGCGCGCCATTGAGAGGGGGATTCGGGAGGGCACGGTCCGAACGGTTGTCAGCACCAACGCCCTGGAGCTGGGGATAGACATAGGCGGCCTGGAGGCCAGCGTCCTTGTGGGCTATCCTGGCACCATCGCGAGCACATGGCAGCAGATGGGGCGCGCGGGGCGGCGCCGCGGCTACGCGCTGTCGCTGTTCATTGCGACCAGCGATCCCCTGGACCAGTACATCGTGAACCACCCTGAGTACTTCTTCGAGCAGTCGCCCGAAAGCGGGCTGGTGAACCCGGACAACCTGCTGGTGATGATGGACCACCTGAAGTGCGCGGCCTTCGAGCTGCCGTTTCGGGACGGCGAGCCCTTTGGAACGGTGCCGGTAGGGGAGATGCTGGAGTTCCTCGCGGAGGAGCGCGTGCTGCACCATGCCCGCGATCGGTGGCACTGGATGTCGGAGGCGTTCCCGGCCGAATCGGTTGGGCTACGGGCCGCCGCTCGCGAGAACTTCGTCGTTGTGGACGTGACGGAGCCGCAGCCCAGGGTCATCGGCGAGGTGGACCGCTTCTCCGCGCCGATGCTGATCCACGAGGAGGCCATATACCTCCACGGGAGCGAGCAGTACCAGGTGGAGCGGCTGGACTACGAGAACAAGAAGGCCTACGTCCGCAGGGTGGACGTGGACTACTACACCGATGCCAGCCTGGCGGTCAACCTGGCGGTGTTGGACGAGTTCGAGGGGACGGCAGAGGGCGCCGCGACGCGGGCCCACGGGGAGATCAACGTGACCGTCCTTCCAACCATGTTCAAGAAGATAAAGTTCGACACCCACGAGAACGTGGGCTCCGGTCCCATCCACCTGCCGGAGGAGTCCATGCACACCACCGCCTACTGGATCTCACTCTCTCCCGAGGCCACCGCCGGCCTGGGGAAGGAAGAGCTTCAGGCTGGTCTCCTCGGGCTGGCCAACGCACTGGGGATCGTGGCGACGGTGGTGCTGATGTGCGATCGCCGGGATCTGCGCACCGCGGCCGAGGTCTGCTCTCCCTACACCGGCTGGCCGACGGTCTTCCTCTACGAGGCCTATCCAGGCGGAGTTGGCTTCAGCCAGAAGCTCTATCGGATGCACCGTGACCTGCTGGAAGAGGCCAGGCGGCTGGTGACCGGGTGCGACTGCGAGAGAGGCTGCCCCTCCTGTGTGGGTCCGCTGCTGGAGGTGGGGGAGGGGGCGAAAGTGGCTACCAGGAGGATGCTAGAAGCCGCTCTCGGTTCCGAAGGGCGGTTGGCCAGGTAGCCCTCAGTGCTGTCTCGCACCCGAGGGCGGGGTCGGCAGCCGCAGCTGTCGTCACGGAACGAACCGTTAGGGATCTTCTCCATGACCCCAGATGACCTCCGCGCCAGGCTGGCCCGCCTGGGCTACCAGCTGAATAAGGGGTCGGCCCTGGGAGATGTGGATGGGCAGGCGCCGTCGCTACGGCTCCGACCGTCGCACGGGTGGAGAGGGGACTACCCCATCGAGCGCGTGGTGGACGGCAGATACGTGCCCACGCCCTACGGGCCGTGCTTCGTCGCCGAGCGAGTCCACCCCATGGGCCATCTCCACGGCGCCCACCGCCTGGAAGAAGCCCTAGAGGCAGAGCCTGAGGTGCTGGACTGGCTCGGCGGGTCTCTCCACGGCGCGGGTCTCGACCTCTCCCGCTTCGCCTTCCTGGACACGGAGACCACCGGACTGGCCGGCGGCACCGGCACCTACGCCTTCCTCATCGGACTCGGCTTTTTCGACAGGGGACGCTTCGTCGTGAGGCAGATCTTCATGGGAGACTACGATGCCGAGGAGGCGGTCCTCCACACCCTAGCCGAGGCGCTGAAGCCTCTTCGAGGTGTGGTGACCTTCAATGGGAAGGTCTTCGATCTGCCCCTTCTGGAAGCTCGCTACCAGATCCACCGGCAACCCTTCCCCGTGAGGGATCTTCCCCATCTAGATCTGTTGTTCCCTGCCCGCCGCCTCTGGAGGGGGCGGCTGGAGAGCTGTGCCCTGTCTTGCCTCGAGACCGAGATCCTGGGGGTCGACCGTGAGAGGGATGTGCCCGGCTGGTTGATCCCGAGTCTCTACTTCGGCTACCTGCGCAGCGGCGATGCCCGCCCGCTGGCAGATGTCTTCGAGCACAACCGTCAGGACATCCTCTCCCTCGCAACCCTTTCGGCTCGATTGGCCAGGCAGTATGCGGATCCCTTCCATCCGTCGGTGGAGGACCCGCGGGATCTGCTCTCTCTGGGGAGCGTCTTCGAGAGGCTGGGGATGCCGGAGCGGGCCGTGCCGTGCTACGAGAGGGCGGCGGAGCTGGCAAGGCACGAGACCCTGCGTGGCAGCGCCATGCTGCGGTTGGCAAGCCTGTATAAGCGGCTGAGGATGAGGGATGACGCCATCGACGTGTGGGGAAGGCTGTCCACCGCAGGGCAGGGCTTCAGTCTGGTGGCCTGTCTGGAGATGGCAAAGCACTACGAGCACGTGGCCAGGGATTACCGGCAGGCTGAGAGGCTAACCCTTCAGGCGCTCTCGGTCCTGGAGCTGCGGGCTGCCCGTCTCGAGCCATGGAGGGTGGAGAGGGAGCGCCGAGAGCTGGAGCGCCGGCTGGTGCGGCTGCGTCGCAAGCTGAATCGAAGTCCCCGGTAGGAGCCGGCTGTGTGGGGTGGCTTGCCCAGGCCGCATCTGCTAACATGCTCTAACGAAGCCGTGGTGGAGGGCAAGGTGGACCGAAGGGAAGCCGATGGTACAGTATTGGTGCTGGATGCCGACACCCTGGGCCGCGGGAGCGATGAGCTTGGGGCCCAGCTGATGGTGAACTTTCTGCGCACTGTTGCGTTCAGGGACGATGTGCCGGAAACGGTGGTCTGCTACAACACGGGGGTCAGGCTGGCTCAAGTGGGGTCAGCCGCGGTGCCGATGCTGGAGGCGATGACCCAGAAGGGCTCTGAGATCGTCCTCTGTGGAACCTGCGTGAATTACTTCAGGCTGGAGGACCGCCTGGCGGTCGGTCGCGTCAGCAACATGCAGGAGATCGTGGATCACCTGATGAAGGCTCGGCGGACGATCCAGGTGTAACCAGGATGCGGAGTGCCCGGCGCGGGGGCCGAGGGTGAGGGCCGGCTTTCGGTGTCTTGGAAGGAGTTGAAGGTTGGACGACAGCTACCAGCGGTTGGCGGCGGCTCTCGATGCCCTTCCCAACGGTTTCCCCCGCACCCCCGGAGGGAAGGAGATCCGCATCCTCCAGAAGATCTTCTCACCGGAGGAAGCGTTGCTGGCCTCCCGCTTGACGGGTCGGATGGAGCCGCCTGAGGCGATAGCCGAGCGGGTGGGGGTGCCCGTCGGGGAGGTAACCGCGCGTCTGAAGGCCCTGGCGAAGCGGGGCATGGTGTGGCTGGACCTGGACCGGGCGGCCCGGTCCTGGAGTTTCCGGCTGGCTCCCTTCGTTGTGGGGATATACGAGGCCTCGCTGGAGATGATGGACCATGAGCTGGCCCATCTGGTGGAAGATTACATGGCCGAGGGCGGCGCCGAGGGGATAATGCGGCCAGAGCCAGCCCTCCACCGGGTGGTTCCAGCCAGGAGGGCTCTCGCCACGGAGTGGGTGCTGCCGTACGAAGACGTTCTGCAGATCCTGGACAGGTCCAGGGGCTTCTCGGTGCGCGAGTGCATCTGCCGCGTGCAGCAGGACCAGATAGGGGAGCGGCGGTGCGATTTCCCCACCCATACCTGCCTCACCTTCTCCGGCATGGGCCGACCCCCGGGGCCCAAGGACATCTCCAAAGCCGAGGCGCTTGCCCTGCTGGATGAGTGCGAGGAGATAGGGTTGGTCCATACCGTCAGCAATGTGGTGAGGGACGTCTACTACGTGTGCAACTGCTGCGGCTGTTGCTGCGGCATCCTGCGTGGGATCACTGAGCGTGGCATCGAAAGCTCCGTGGCCAGGGCGACCTACATGGCGGGGATCGATCCCGAGCGATGCTCGGGCTGCGGGGTGTGCGTGAAGAGGTGCCAGGTTGGGGCGGTGGCCGAGGTCGATGGCACAGCCAAAGTCGACGCAAGGCGGTGCATCGGGTGTGGCCTGTGCGTCACGGGGTGCGCCACCGGCGCCGCGTATCTCCAGAGGAGATCGGATTGGGAGGAGATCCATCCACCGGAAACCTTCGCCGAGTGGGAGCACCGAAGGCTGCACCACCGTGGGCTGATAGGCACCCAGGACTGACGTCCACAGCGGGTGGATGGTGAGCCCTCCCGAGGGGAAGTGGTTGGGGCGAGGTTTCTTTCGGCCGCGCCCCGCCGATCCTACTTCGTGTAGCGATAGACTATCCGACCCCTGGTCAGATCGTAGGGCGACAGCTCCACCTTTACCCTGTCACCGGGCAGGATGCGAATGAAGAACTTCCGCATCTTCCCGGATGCATGGGCAAGGACCTCGTGCCCGCCCTCCATCTGAACCCTGAAGGTCGCGTTGGGCAAGGCCTCCACCACAACACCCTCCACTTCGATCGCTTGATCCTTAGGCATAACGCTCCTTTCTTCACGAATGATGACGGGAGCGACCGTTTCGCTCCGCTCGAGTTCTCTCCCTCCGGTAGTTTAGCACGCGCGGAAGCTAGCTGGCCGCGGTCGCGCGGGGATGGAGGCTCTCCAGGAGAACCTCCATCCCAGGCCGGCCCTACTTTAGGAGGTCCGCGAAGGTCTTTCTGTGATCCTCTTCCGCACCCAGGATCTCCTCGAACAGGAGACGGGTCACGGGGTCCTGATCCTCTATGGAGAGGCGGATCCCTTCCCGGTACAGCGTGATGGCCTCATCCTCGGCCTTGAGGTCATCCTGGATCATCTGCTTCAGGCTCCCACCCTCCGCGATGGGCGAGGGCTTGGTGGTCGGGACTCCCCCCAGGTAGTCCAACCGTTCGGCGAATTGCTCCGCGTGCTTCATCTCCTGTATGGCGATCTCCTTGAAGATGTCGCGGACGGCTGGAGCCTCGATCCCGACGGCCATGACGTGGTGCCACATGTACTGGATGGACACCTGCAACTCCCTGGCGATGGACTGGTTCAGGACTTCCAAGAGCTGCTCACTGGCCAACGGTGCGCCTCCTTTCGAACCAATGCTAGCCGGGGGGACAGCTTGGTCAGACCGCCGGCCTCACGGGGGCCGGGGTTCAGCTACATGATACTACCGCACACGGCGGCGGGGCCAGAGCGAACAGTCGGTCCGACCCCACCGACATGATCAGCGTAGAGGTTGTGAGGTTAGAGGACGATCTTCGATATGGGCAGCTCCAGGATGTCCTCCGCACCCGCGGCTTTCAGGCGTGGGATAATCAGGTTCACCTCGGATTTCACCGCTACGGCCTCGACGGCGTAGTAGCCAGTGCCGTAGAGCCGGGAAACCGTTGGCGACTTCATGCCAGGGAGGACGTCCACGACCTTCTGGAGGTTCTCCTCGTGGACGTTGAGCTTGATCAGCACTTTTCCACGGGCGGTGAGTACGCCTGTCAGCAGGGTCTGGATCTCCTCGATCTCCTGCCGCTTGACGGGGTCTTCGTACGATTGCCGGTTGGCGATAAGCTGGGTGGTGGACTCCAGGAGGACGGCGATTATCTGCATCCCGTTCTTCCGCAGGGTGGAGCCCGTCTCGGTGACCTCCACCACGGCGTCGGCGATCTCCGGGACCTTGGCCTCCGTGGCACCGTAGGAGATCTGCACCTCCACCGGTATCCCAAGCTGCTCGAAGTATCTGCGGGTGATGTTGGGGTACTCGGTGGAGATCCTGCTGCCCGCCGGCATCTGATCGGGTCGCTCTATTCCGCTGTCGCGCGAGACGGCCAGGACGATCTTGACGGGGGCGCCGACGCCCTGCTTGTTGTAGGCCATGTCCATCAGGCGCACCACGTCGCTGTCCGTCTCCACGATCCAGTCGAGGCCGGTGATCCCCAGGTCGAAGTAGCCCTTCTGGACGTAGCCACCAATCTCCTGAGGGCGCAGCACCTTCACCCGGCCGATGCGTGGATCGGCTATGGTCACGTTGTACTCCCTATCGCTGCCCCTCCTGACCGGGAGATCGGCCTGCTCGAACAGCTTGAGGGTCTGCTCCTCTAGACTTCCCTTGGGTAGTACCAGGTCAATCACGGATCACCTCCTGGAAGAAGCAGCTTCGGGCCCCGGTGTGGCAGGTGGGCCCCTTCGGCTCGGCCTGAACCAGGACGGTGTCCTGGTCGCAGTCTATCCAGAGCCGCTCCACGCGAAGGAAATTGCCAGAGGTCTCTCCCTTCGTCCATAGTGTCTGCCGGGTTCGGCTCCAGAAGGTGACCATGCCGGTGCGCACCGTCTTCTCCCATGCCTCTCGGTTCATGAACCCCACCATCAGCACCTCTCCGGTCCGATGGTCCTGGACGATGGCGGGGACGAGCCCGCCCTGCTTATCGAAATCGAGCAATGCGTCGGAGACGTGGATGCGGTGGTGAGGCTGTGACACCTCGCTGCCCTCCGGTCGCGCCGCGTTTCCCGTACCGAGCATCGTTCCTGGTTGCTTGACCTCTTCGCTCACCCGCTGTCTCCTCTCATGATGCGGCGGTGCCTGGCCGTGCGCCGCCGTGGTACTGAACGTAACGCTTATCATAGCGAAACGGGTGGAGCGGGTGCAAAGGGTGGGGTATAATACCCCGCCCGGGTATCCGCGCATCGGCCGTCAGAACTACATCCTGGTGGCACTGTCCATGCAGAAGACGGGGATGTGCTCCCCATAAAGGAAGGAGTTGGGTACAATGAAGCTGTCGGAGTTCGGCATCACCACGAGGCTTTCCCTCCCCTATCAGGAGGCTGTGGAGCGGACGAAGGCCGCCCTGAAGGAGGAGGGCTTCGGCGTCCTGACCGAGATCGACGTGAAGAAGACCCTCAAGGAGAAGCTGGGGATCGACCGCGATAGCTACGTCATCCTGGGAGCTTGCAACCCGCCGCTGGCCCACAAGGCCCTGTCAGCCGATCCCTTCGTGGGCCTGCTCCTGCCATGCAACGTCATCGTCTACGAGGAGGAGGGCGGGACCGTGGTGTCCGCCATAGATCCGATAGCCATGGTCGGCGGGCTGGAGAGCCCCGCCCTGGAGGAGGTTGCCAGGGAGGTGCATCCTAAGCTGGAGCGGGCGATCAAGCGATTGGGCTGACCCCCATGCTGCTGCATGTCCCGCGTCCTCGGCTTGGTCCTCGCACACTCTGGTTGCGGCTTATTGGTGGGGCGTGACGCTAGGCCCGTACTGTTCGTAGCCCGCTGCCACGTTGATGGGGACTGACGGGTGGCGGGGGGCGAGGACAGAGCCCCCGCCACTCGCGCTTGGCGCGGCAGAGAGCTTGCCTGGCTGGAGTGATCTCATGCCCACTACAAGAGGGAGGTGATCTCAGGTGCTGGACCTTTCGTCGTTGAGAACGGGACGTGAAGCTGGACCAGAGCAGAAGGTCTACGATGTCGTCATCGTCGGGGGCGGCCCCGCCGGCTCCACGGCCGCCATTTACGCCGCTCGCTCGGGGCTCAGCACCGTGGTGCTGGACAAGTCCATCGCCGCTGGGGCGCTGGCCATTACATCCAAGATCGCCAACTACCCAGGGATCCCCAAGGTCGTTACAGGCCTCGAGCTGCTGGAGATCATTCGCGGGCAGGCGATGGGCTTCGGGGCGGAGTTCGTGACCGCGCAGGTGCTCTCCGCTGATGTGATCAGCGAGCCGAAGCAGCTGCAGACGTCGGCGGGGCCCTTCTTCGGCAGGGCGGTGATCATCGCCACGGGGAAGATGGGACGCAAGGGGAAGATCCCTGGTGAGGAGAAGCTTCTGGGAAGAGGGGTGAGCTACTGCGCCACCTGCGACGCGGCCTTCTTCAAGGACCAGGTCGTTGCGGTTGTGGGTGCCAGCCGGGAGGCGGTCGAGGAGGCGGAGCTGATCGCCCGCTTCGCCGGGAAGCTCTATCTGATCTCCCCGGGAGAGAAGTTCCACACCGAGCACCGGTTTCTCGCCAGCCTGGAGAGCAATCCCAGGGTGGAGATACTCCGGAACACGGGCCTCAGGGAGGTGCTGGGGGAGGACCGGGTGACGGGGATCAGGCTTTCGGGACCGGGCGGAGAGACTACCCTGGCTGTGGATGGCGTCTTCATCTACCTGCCGGGGAATGTGCCCATCATCGATTTCCTGGAGGGGGCCGTGGAGGTCACGGAGCAGGAGTGCATCAAGGTGGACCGAGAGCGAGCCACCAGCATTCCTGGGGTCTATGCGGTGGGGGATGTGATCTGCTCCTACATCCAGCAGGCGGTGGTGGCCGCCGCCGACGGTGCCATCGCGGCAATGGCCGTGGAAAGGTATCTCCGGGGTCGAGCCAAGGTTCGTTCAGACTGGGCTTGAGATCCGCGCTCAGGGGGGGGCTGAGGAGCCCTCAGCCCCCAGCCCTACCTCCAGCCCAGGGCAGCCTCCACGCCCTCGATCTCGGCGGGAACGTGGAGCACGTCGGTCGCCAGCTTCACCGCCGTGTCCGGGTCCTTCAGCCCGTTGCCGGTGAGAACGCAGACCACCCTCGAGTCTTTCAGGTTCAGCCTCCCCTGGGACACCAGCTTCCCCAGTCCAGCGACGGGGGTGGCTGACGCCAGCTCCACGAACACCCCCTCTTTGCTGCTGAGGAGCCGGTAGGCTTCCAGGATCTCCTGGTCCGAGACGCAGTCGATCAGCCCGCCCGACTCGTCCCTGGCCGCCTCCGCCAGCTTCCAGCTCGCGGGGTTGCCGATCCGGATGGCGGTAGCCACCGTCTCCGGTTTCTCCACCACCTGGCCCCTCACGATGGGGGCTGCGCCCTCGGCCTCGAACCCCACCATTCTGGGCAGTCGGCTGATCTTGCCCATCTGGTAGTACTCCTTGAACCCCATCCAATAGGCGCTGATGTTGCCCGCGTTGCCCACCGGTATGGCCAGAATGTCCGGGGCGTCGCCCAGCGAGTCGCACAGCTCGAAGGCGGCCGTTTTTTGTCCCTGAAGCCGATAAGGGTTCACGGAGTTCACAAGGGTCACAGGATGGCGTTGGGAGAGCTCTCGCACCAATCGGAGAGCGTCATCGAAGTTGCCGTCCACCATCACCACGCGAGCGCCATAGATGATGGCCTGGGCCAGCTTCCCCAGCGCCACGTAGTGCTCGGGCACCAGGACGATGGCTTCCAGATCTGCCCTGGCAGCGTAGGCCGCGGCCGAGGCGGAGGTGTTGCCGGTCGATGCGCAGATGACAGCGCGGCTGCCAGATTCCAGCGCCTTCGCGATGGCCATCACCATCCCACGATCCTTGAAGGAGCCCGTGGGATTGCATCCCTCCAGCTTCAGATAGAGCTCTCGGCATCCCAGGAGATCCTCCAGGTGGGGTGCCCGCACCAGCGGCGTGTCTCCCTCCCCCAGCGTCAGCAGCGGGGTCTGTGCCGTGATGGGGAGCAGCTCGCCATAGCGGTACAGCACGCCGATGTGGTGCGGTGCCGAGACCAGCCTGTTGCCGTCCATGATGAGACCTCCTATTGCGGTCGGGCTGCCTCCACGGAGGGGTGCCAACCCGATATTCAATCCTCGACGCGGACGACGCTGGAGACCTCGTCCACCACCGGGAGCTTTTCCAGTGCCCCCAGCGCCCGGCGCATGGCCGCCTCCCTGGCCAGGTATGTGGTGAGCACCACCTCGGCCTGCCGACCCGCATCCCGCTCTTCCTTCTGTATCACCGACGCCAGGCTGATCCCCGCCTCGCCCATGACCCCCGCGATCTGAGCGAAGACCCCAGGCCGGTTTGCCACCTGCAGCCGGAGGTAGTACCTGGTCTCGATCTCGTCCACCGGCTTCACCCTCTTGGCCGCATCCAGTGGCGGGACCGGACGCATCACCATCCCAGTGTGGAGCCGCTGTGCCAGGTCTATGACGTCGGACACCACCGCGCTGGCCGTGGGGCCGGGTCCGGCACCCCTTCCATAGAACATGACTGGCCCCACCAGGTCTCCCACCACGTGCACGGCGTTGAAGACGCCGTCGATGCTGGCCAGGGTGAAGCCCTGGGGCACGAAGGTGGGGTGGACGCGGGCCTCGATCTCCCCGTTGTGCTGCTTGGCGATGGCCAGGAGCTTGATGGTGTAGCGCAGCTCTCGAGCATATCGGAAGTCCTTGGCCGTCAGACGGGTAATCCCCTCGTGGAAGATGTCCTCCGGCCTCACGCGGGCGTGAAAGCCCAGGGTGGCCAGGATGGCCAGCTTGTAGGCGGCGTCGATCCCCTCCACGTCGTTGCGGGGATCAGGCTCCGCGTAGCCCAGCCTCTGCGCCTCCGACAGGGCTGCCTGGAAGTCGATCCCCTCGCTCGCCATCCGCGAGAGGATGTAGTTGGTGGTGCCGTTGATGATGGCGGTTATCTGCTGGATGTTGTTGGCCAGCAAGTTCAGCCGGAAGGGCCCAACCACCGGGATGCCCCCGCCCACGCTGGCCTCGAAAGCCACGTCCGAGCCGCTTTCCGCCGCGGCGGCCATGATCTCGGGCCCAAACTTGGCCATCACCTCCTTGTTGGCGGTGACCACCTGCTTGCGCTGCCGGAGGGCCTCCAGGATGTAGTCGTGGGCCGGGGTCTCCCCTCCCATCAGCTCGATCACCACATCTATCCCGGGGTCCTGCAGCACCTCCGAGGGGTCGACGGTGATCAGGGACGGGGGCACCGGGCGCTCCACGCCGGCACGCCGGACAAGCGCCCTCCTGAGTCTGACCGGGCAGCCCACCCGGGCGGAGATCATCTCCGATTTCTCTATAAGGGTCCGGGCGACGGCGGACCCGACGACGCCGAGTCCCAGCAGCCCGACGTTGACTTCCTTCTTCATGGGCGCGCTCCAGGGGGATGGTTCTGAGCATTATATGCAGTCCCATTGGAGTCGTCGAGCCAAAGGGAGGGGCGGGCCGCCTTCGACGAAAGGTGGCCCGCCCCGCAAACCACACCAAGCCGTGCCGTGGGAGGCGTCCCTACGGTTCGATGATGGTCACCCGTCTCGACTGGATGCCGAAGCGCAGTGCCTCCATATGGTCTGGGAACCAGATGTCGATCCAGTTGCCCCGAACACCGCCGCCCGTGTCCTCGGCCACGAAGATCTCATCGAAACCATCGATGCGGAGTCTGGAACCAAGGGGGATGACACGGGGATCGACGGCGACCGTGCCCCAGTGGGTGCGACTGCCCGTGGCCGTCCCGCCCTGGATGGTGTAGGCGGTGATGGTGGCTATGAAGCTCCTGGCCTCGTGCTGGTCGCCGCGGCTGCTGGTCTCTCTCTCAGCAGGGCCGGGCTGCTCCTCCTGAGGATCGCTCTCCTGTTGAGCCGCGCCTGGGATGGAGAGCTGCTGGCCTATCCTGAGGAGATCGCTCCCTCCCAGCCCGTTGGCTGCCCGCAGCGCCGCAACCTGAACCCCGAAGGCTGTCGCGATGGAGAAAAGGGTGTCGCCCGGCTTCACGGTGTAGCTGGTGGCACCCTGGCGAGGTGCAGCCTGGATCGGGGCCGGAGGCCCCGGGCGCCTCGCCGCCCCGGGGACGATCAGCAGATCGCCCACCCTCACCAGCGCGGGGTCGGCGATCTGGTTGGTCTCGACGATCTTCGCGGGATCCACGCCGTAGGCCGCGGCGATGCCGAGCACCGACTCGCCCGGCGCCACCTTGTGGAGCACTCCAGAGACGGGAAGGATCGTCAGCTTCTGACCAACGGCAATGAGGTCCCCGTTGGACATCCCGTTGGCCCAGAGGATGGTCTCGGGGGAGATCTTGAAGCTCTGCGCGATACCGGAAAGGGTGTCGCCCGGCACGACCTCGTAGGTGATCAGCCCTGGTGGAACTGAATCGCGAGAAATGCCCTGCGCCGAGGCGACTGATGAATTCAAAGCGGCCGCCATCGTGGCCACAGCCATGAGCCAAAGGCCCAGTGTTTTGGTGCTGATCGTCTCTGTCTCCTGTCAGTACGTGTGGTGCGCCGCCCCAACCCTCCTTGCGGAGGAAGCCCTCGACGGCGCTCAACTACGGGTTCCAGTGGACAGTAGGCGCACCTCCCAGCTCGGCATGGTGTTCGATCGAACGATACCAGCGTGGAGTCGAATCTGTCAAGTGGTTGAAGCTGCGGCGGCCCTCGACACGAAGCATCGAAGGGCGGTACCATACGCGACACCTGAGCCAGCGGATCCCGAGCCAGGGGTGCGCTCGATGGTCGGACAGAGAATGGAGGTACACGTTTTCCAATGAGACTTGTCACCTTCCGCGACGATGGGCTGGACGGAGTGGGAGCGCTCATAGGGGACCACGTAGTCCACCTCACCAGAGCCTATCTGGCTTATCTTCATTCCCTCCGGATCCCGGCGCCCCAGGCGCTGGCCGAGGCTCAGCTCCCCAGCAGCATGCTAGCGTTCTTGGCGGCGGGAGAGCGGGCCATGGTGGCTGCCCAGAAGGCCATAGAGTATGTGCAGACCCAGTTCTCGGAGGGCTACGAACCCCGAGGGCCGCGAGGCGAGGCGCTGGTCAGCCCCGTGGCGGAGGTGCGCCTGCTGGCCCCCATACCCAGGCCGGGGAAGCTCCTCTGCATCGGCCTCAACTATCGTGACCATGCGGAGGAGGTGGGTATGAAGATCCCCGAGCGCCCTATCCTCTTCTCTAAGTTCTCCAGCTGCGTGGTGGGGCCTGGCGACCCGGTGCTGCTGCCGTCCATCAGCACCCAGGTGGACTACGAGGCCGAGCTGGCGGTGGTCATCGGCAAGGAGGCGAAGGGGGTACCAGAGGAGGATGCGCTGGACTTCGTGGCGGGCTACACCATCATGAACGATGTGAGCGCCAGGGACCTCCAGCTCCGACTCGGGGGCGGGCAATGGGTCTGGGGCAAGTCAGCCGACACCTTCGCTCCCCTGGGACCGGCTATCGTCACCCGCGACGAGGTGCCAGATCCCCACAACCTGGATATATCGCTGCGTCTCAACGGCGAGGTCATGCAGCACTCCAACACCCGCAACCTGATATTCAACGTCCCTCAACTCATCTCCTTCCTCTCCCAGGCGATGACCCTCGAGCCGGGAGATGTGATCGCCACCGGCACGCCGCCTGGGGTCGGCGACAGTCGGAAGCCGCCCGTCTACCTGAAGGACGGCGACAAGATCCAGGTGGAGGTCGAGGGCATCGGGATCTTGGAGAACCCGGTGATGGCGGGCTGAGAGGCCAGCAGCCATCGCCGTGAGCTGTCGCGTGCGGGAGGGTGTGATGCAGCTTCCAAGCAGGGTTCACATCATGGAGGTGGGGCCCCGGGATGGCTTCCAGGCGGAGCACGACTGGATCCCTACCAGCCGCAAGATCGAGGTGGTCGATGCCCTATCGAGGAGCGGTATCCCGGAGATCCAGGCCACCTCCTTCGTGCACCCTAAGGCGGTGCCGCAGCTGGCCGACGCCGAGGAGGTCATGGCGGGGATCTCGCGGGTGCCGGGCGTCCGCTACCAGGTGCTGGTCCCCAATATGAAGGGGCTTCAGAGGGCGCTTCCGCTGAAACCGGACGGGGTGCACCTGATGATGTCGGCGACGGAATCCCACAACAGGGCCAATGGCAATCGCTCTATCGACGAGTCGATGCGAGAGTTCGAGGCGATGGTGCCGGTCGCCCTGGCTGCGGGGATCGAGGTCGAGGCCGGAATGGCCTGCGTCTTCGGCTGTCCTTTCGAGGGAGAGGTGCCGCTGGAGCAGGTGGAGCGGCTCGTGGCCCGATACCGCGCCTTGGGCATCACCAGGGTTAGCCTGGGTGATACCATCGGCGTGGCCAACCCCCGCCAGGTGTACGATAGCTGCGCCCGGCTCATGGACAGGTTCCCGGATGTCATCTGGACGCTGCACCTGCACAACACCAGGGACATGGCCCTGGCCAACGTGCTGGCGGCCATGCAGGCGGGGGTGACCCGGTTCGATGGCGCCGTGGGCGGGCTTGGCGGCTGCCCCTACGCCCCCGGGGCCACGGGGAACGTGGCCACCGAGGACCTGGTCAACATGCTCACAGAGATGGGCATCGAGACCGGGGTCGATCTGGACGCCCTCATCGCCGTGGCGAAGAGGGTGCAGGAGGTGGTCCCGCACCGCCTGGACAGCTGCATGGTGCGGGCAGGCAAGCGCACCGATCTGAAGCCCGCACCCGCCGAGCAGCGGAAGATCGGCTAGAGCGGAGTGCCGGGGCGGCCCGTCGGCCGCGCCGGCCGACACTATTCCGAGGTTCGGTATGCTGCCACCGGAGCTGCAGTCCTTCTCCCGGCTCCCCTTTTGGGGCGTGCTCTTCTTCGCACTCGCCGTCGGTGTTCTGCTGTACAGCGGCTGGTCGCTCAGGCGGGTGGGAGGCCGCCAGAACCTCTACTTCCTGCTCATGGGGGGCTACCTCGTGCTGGCGCAGCTTCCGGAGGTGGTCCCCTCGGTGGGTGATGCCACCCACCTGGGCTTCTCGACCCTTGGCTTCGCGGGCCGTTTCTTCATGGCCCTTCCCGCTGTTGTGCTCTTCATCATGGCGGTGCGCTCGGGGTAGTGGTATGGCTCCTGCCACGGCGGGGGCAGCAGCTCGCTCGATGACTGGGGACTGACATGGCAGCCATCTCGTTGGAGCCCGCCCAGGTGGCGGCACTGATACAGACGACCCTCGTGCCGGTCATCATGATCAGCGCGGTGGGGCTGATCGCGCTGGTGATGCAGAACCGCCACGCCGTGGTTCTGGAGCGAAGCTATCGCATAAACCTGCGCAGGATGGAGCTTACCGAAGAGCTGGCGGAGGTGGGCCACGAACTGCCGCTGGCTCGTCGGCGCTGGCTGGAGGGTCAGCTGGAGATGCAGAACGCACTGCTGAACCGCTGGCTCAGCAGGGGGATATATACCCGCAACTCTCTGATCTTCGCCTTCCTCGGCGTTCTCCTCTTCGGCCTTACATCGCTCAGCCTGGTCTTCACCGTACTGCTTGGGCTGAAGGGGGGCTACAATATCCTCACGCTGGCGCTCTTCATCGGGGGGGTGATCTCCTTCCTCTTCTGCTTCCTCTTTGCCCTGATAGACGTCTACCAGGCGCTGCAGATCACACGTTTCGACACCAGCATGGCGGAAAGGCTCATGGCAGAGCTCCGCCGTGAGGAGCCGGCCGAGCGCTAGACGAGGCGCCTCCTGCGGTAGTTGGCCGCTCGGGCCACCAGAGACGGGGCGAGGCGGGGGTTCGTACCGAAGTGCAGGTGCACGAAGGACGCCAGGAGATCGCCCCTGGAGTAGCCCTCGACCCTGTCGGACCGGTTCGCCAGGCGGTAGGCCGCCAGCCCGGGATCCAGCCCATCCCAGATGGACCAGTGGAACTCATGCCCGCGAGCCCTGGTCCCGGCCGGGCCCAGCGGGGTGTCGCGAAGGGAGATGGCCTCCGCGTAGGCCAGCTGTAGCCTGCTGCCGACCATGGAGCATCGGCCGGGCAGGAGGCCCACCATGGGGTGGACTACGCCGGCCTCGTCTACTATGGCCTCTGTCAGGTACATCAGGCCACCGCACTCGGCGTAGATGGGCATTCCGGCTTCGGCTGCCCGGCGGATGGAGTCCTTCATGGATCCGTTCGCTGACAGGGCTGTCGCGTGCATCTCCGGGAAGCCCCCTCCCAGGAGCAGGGCGTCGGCCCCTGGCGGCAGGGATGGATCGTGAAGGGGGCTGAAGGGGAGCAGCGTGGCGCCGTACGCCTCCAGGAGATCGAGGTTGTCCTGATAGTAGAAGCTGAACGCCTCGTCCCAGGCCAGGGCGATGTTGGCGCTGGCGGGCAGAGGCTCCGGCGGAAAGAGGGTTCCGCCGGAGGCAGGGAGGGAATGCGGCTCTCCCATCCGTCGCTGGTGGCCGGCGTCCGGCACCGGCCCTGCTGAGGAGGCGATCCCCAGGATGGCGTCGATGTCCAGATGGGCCTCCATGGTGGCGACCAGCCCGTCCAGGAAGCCCTCTGGCAGGGCCCGCTCCGGGGTTGGGACCAGCCCAAGGTGCCGCTCGGGCAGGACGAGGGCGGGGTCCCTGGGCAGGTATCCCACCACCGGGCCCAGGTCCGCCCCCTCGATGGCTTCGCGGGCGTAGCTGTAGTGGCTCTCTCCCGCCACATTGTTGAGGGCGAAGCCGGACACCCTGAGCGCCGGATCGAAGCGTGCATACCCCAGCGCCAGCGCGGCCGCGCTTCGCGCCATCCTGGCCGCGTCCATCAGCAGGAGCACTGGGGCGCCCAGGAGCTTCGCCACCTCGGCGGTGCTGCCCGCCTCATCGCGACCGCTGTGGCCGTCGAAGAGCCCCATCACCCCCTCGATGATGGCGATGTCAGCTCCCCGGCAAGCCCTCTGGAAGAGCTCCACCAGGGCCTCCCGGGGCAGCATCCAGCTATCCAGATTGCGAGACGGCACGCCTGCCGCCGCCCGATGGTAGCTGGGGTCGATGTAGTCGGGCCCGACCTTGAACGGCTGTACCCTCAGCCCCCTGCGCGTGAGGGCCGCCACCAGCCCCGTGGAGAAGGTGGTCTTCCCCACCCCGCTGGAGGTCCCGCCTATGACCAACCTGGGGACGCCTCCTCCCATCAGAACTCTATCCCCTTCTGCGCGACGATACCCTTCTCATAGGGGTGCTTGATGGGCCGCATCTCGGTGACCAGGTCTGCGGCGTCGATGACCTCGGGGGGCGCTCCCCGGCCGGTGATGACCAGGTGGACCTCGGGCGGCTTCTCGCGTATCAGCTCCAGGATCTGCTCTGTGGTGACGAGACCGGCGGCCCGCGCGCCCAGCAGCTCATCCAGGATGACTATCCTGTACTCTCCGGACGCCAGCTTCTCCCGAGCCACCCGCAACGCCTCGTTGGCCGCCTCCTGGTGCTCCTCCGGAGTTGCCCTGTTCCAGCGGCCCGATGTGAAACCGCGGCCGCCGACCGTCCAGTCGATGTAGGGTGCCAGCATCTTGGCCCCCTGGAGCTCACCGTAACGCATGGTTCCCTTGATAAACTGAATCACGGCGACCTTGAAGTGGTGTCCCACGGCCCTGAGGGCCATTCCCAGGGCTGCGGTGGTCTTGCCTTTGCCGTCGCCGGTAAAGACGATCACCAGGCCCTTGGTCCTGGGTTTCGAAGGTTGATATGTCATTGTGAGCCCTTACCCTGGCCCTCTCCCAATGGGAGAGGGGAAATAAGGAAATTCGGGGACACCCCCCGCGATGCGGGCAAACAGCGTTGCGCCCGCCGGGCCGCGACGTCGTGCTCGCTCGCGTCGCGCACCCTCGACCCGCTCTTTGGGGAAGGGGTGGTCCTGTGCCCTGGAGCCCGTCTCCGGACGCCGTGGGGCGCCGCTTACTCCCTGTTGCTGACGCCGGCCTCGGCGAAGGTAGCCATCTCGTCCTGAATGGCCAGCGCGTCATCGATGATTTGCATCCCGATGGCTGCCCCTGTCCCCTCGCCCAGCCGCATGTCCAGATCCAGCAGGGGCCTCAGCCCCAGGCTCTGCAGCAGGACCCGGTGCCCCACCTCCACCGACTGATGGGCAGCAATTAGGTACGGGGTCACAGCAGGGCAGAGTCGGGCAGCCACCAGCGCGGCCGCGCCGGAGATGAACCCGTCTATCACCACGGGCATGCGCATGGAGGCGCCCGCCAGGATCACCCCAACCAGCCCGGCGATCTCCAATCCCCCCACCTTCGCCAGCACGTCTAGCGGGTCCGCGGGGTTCGGCTGGTTCACCCGGATCCCCTGCTCTATCGCCCTCACCTTCCGCGTCAGTCCAGCGTCGTCGATCCCCGTGCCGCGGCCCACAACCTCGGCCGGCCGCCGGCCTGTCAGCACGGCCACCACTGCCGAGGACGGCGTGGTGTTGCCGATGCCCATCTCGCCTGTGGCCACTAGGTCGAGTCCCTTCTCCGCCTCGGCACGCACCACGTCGACACCCACCTGGATGGCCTTCACCGCCTCCTCGCGGGTCATCGCGGGCTGGGTGGCCAGATTTCTGGTCCCTGGTGCCACCTTCCGCAGCAGGAGCCCGTCGCGTGGGGCCATTTCGGCGGCCACGCCCACGTCCACGACCACCACCCTGGCCCCGGCCCTGCGGGCCAGCACGTTGATGGCGGCGCCGCCCGCGAGGAAGTTGAGCACCATCTGCGGCGTCACCTCTGGAGGGAAGGCGGAGACCCCCTCGGCCGTGACACCATGGTCCCCGGCCATCACCACCACGGCCTTCCTCGGGAGGCTGGGCCGTTCCTGCCCGGTGATCCCGGCGATCTGCACTGCCAGCTCTTCAAGCCTCCCCAGGCTGCCCTGGGGCTTGGTCAGCTGCATCTGGCGCTCCCGGGCCATCGCCATGGCGGCCTCGTTCAACGGCCCTATCGACTCGATCAAGCTTTGGATCTCCACGCTCTACCTCCGATCCATATTCATGCATGTGTCCTCGCGCCACTCGCGGGAATCCTGCGTCTGGGCGGCACCCCCTGCCTGTCCTTCTGCCCATCCTCGCTCTGTGGTAGGATCCGTGCCCCGCCGGCGGCCAAGCGAGATATCCAGGCGCGGCGGGGGCGGGTGATCCCGCCCGAAGTGGCTGCGGCGACCAGCCGCGCCGCCGAGTTTCGCGCGTCGGGTCCGAACAGAACCCCCACCGCAGTTCCGCTATGCGCCACGCAGACCCCGAGTGCGCCGAAGCGCTCCCCCATGGCGATGATCTCCTCCAGATAGGGCTTCGGCAGGAGTCTCTGATTGGCTCGGGCGCTCGCGCTCGCCGCGCGTCCGATCATCTCCAGTCTCCCCGTCCTCAGCCCCTCCCGCAGGAGGTCTAGCGCCATTCGGTGCTCCGGCTCCAGGGAGCGGAGCGCGGCCAGATCCAGCCTCGCGTTGTAGTCCTGGGTGTCCACCTCGCCGTCCATCTCCAGGACGGCGATCAGGAGCGGCGGAGGGTTCCCCAGCGGCTCCCAGCGCCGACCGCTCCTGTGGTCGAAGATGGCCAATCCCGGGAACATGGTGCTGTCGCTGGGCTCCACGGAGACGGCTATGTGCGCCATCGCCTCAGGCTGAAGCCTCCTTCCGATGGCGGCGGCCGTCGCTGCCACAGCACCCACCACATCCGCCGTGCTGGTCCCGAACCCCTTGGATGGGGGCAACGGCCGCTCGATCCTCAGCGAGAAGGGCACTCCTCGCCAGCCCAGCAGCGCCAGGGTAGCCTCGGCTGCCATCCTCGCCTTCACTGTGGCCCGCCCGTATGGGTCGTTCTCGTCGGGGGGCGGCTCCATCATCCCCGGCTCCGCCACTCCAACCCACTCCTGCGAGGCCGACGGCTCGCCCGAGCTCGCCGATGCCGGGCGGTAGCCAACGATCGCCGTGACGCGGCTGTAGAGATCTATGGGGCAGGAGACCAGGAAGGGCTCATCCCCTCGGATGCCCTGGACCAGCTCGCCACAGGTGCACGGGACCAGGGCGGCCGCCGCACTCACCACAGCAGTCCCTCCGCGAGCCTCTTCACGTCGATGGCCAGCCCGGCTACCATCAGCAGCACCTGGTCGGCCTCGGCCGCCAGCCAGCGGTTGACGGCGCCCAGCAGGTCACGATAGGCGCGCCCGATGGGGTTATCGGGGACCAGGCCGAGCCCGACCTCGTTGGAGACCACCAGCAGGGTGGCGTTTGCCACGCGCACCTCCTCCACCAGCAGCGCAGCCTGGCGCCTCAGCCTCTCGGCGAGCTCCTCCACAGCCGCATGCCACCCCGGGCTCTGCCCTGCCTCTTGGATCAGGCACAGATGGTTCGAGATCCAGAGGGTCAGGCAGTCCACGATCACCACATCGCTGCATCCCAGGGCCTCGTGCACCCCGCCGGCCAGATTCAGTGGCTCCTCCAGGGTCCTCCAGGCGGCGGGCCGGTCGGCTTTGTGCTTCTCGATCCGCAGCCTCATCTCGTCGTCAAGGGGTTGGGCAGTGGCCAGGTAGGTTACCCTCCCCCCCATCTGCCCTGCCATCCTCTCCGCCATTGAGCTCTTTCCGCTGCGGGCGCCCCCCAGGATGAGCACCAACCTCCCCATCTGTCACCTCATGGCCGCGGGCTCAGGGCTCGAGTCCTCGGACCTTCTTCCAGGATGCGCATGATGGCCGCCACGTCCAGGTGGCGACGCAGGGTGGCGGCCAGCCGATCGTACTCTGCCTCTCGCCCTGCCACCTCGTCTGCCGAGGAGGGGAGCGTGATCCCCCTTCGCTCCGCCAGCCAGGAGATAAGAGAGGATCTCAGTGGGGGGTTCTCGAAGAGGCCATGCAGGTAGCTCCCCACCACCAGCCCGTCAGGCGAGATGCAGCCGTCGGGGATGTACTCGTCACGCTCCCGGACGAGGAAGGCTGGCTCTCCACGGTGAAGCGTGGTGCCCATGTGGATCTCGTACGCCTCGAGGCACGCGTCGGCTCCGCGACCGAAGGGGCCGGCCTTCGCGGCCACCCTCGCTGTAACCCGAACGGTCCGCTTGGTCTTGGAAAAGGTGGTGACAGCGGGCAGGAGGCCCAGTCCATCCACCTTGGGATCGGGCGACTCGACGCCAGCGGGGTCGAGGATTGTCTCTCCCAGCATCTGGTATCCACCGCATATCCCCAAGACGGGTGTGCCCGTGCGAGCCTGGGCCACGATGGCGCGCGCCATCCCCGTCTCGCGAAGGTGTTGGAGGTCGGCAACCGTGCTCTTGCTGCCGGGCAGAATGATCAGGTCTGGCCGGCCCAGTCGGATCGGGTCGTCCACATAGCGTAGGCCTATGGCCTGCTCCGCAGCCAGCAGGTCGAAGTCGTCGAAGTTGGAGATGCGGGGCAGGCGGACCACCGCCACGTCCAGCGGTCCGCGCTTCCCTGGACCGGGCTCGAGGTTGGCGGAGTCCTCATCGGAGATCCGAAGGTTCCGAATGTACGGGACGACCCCGAGGACCGGTACCCCGGCCCGCTCGGCTAGCATGCGCAGCCCACTCCCGAGGAGGGAGACGTCTCCACGGAACTTATTGATGACGAGCCCTTGCACTAGGGAGCGTTCCTCAGGATCCAGGAGGGCCAGGGTCCCCAGCAGCGATGCGAACACCCCTCCGCGGTCGATGTCGCCGACCAGCAGCACAGGGGCATCGGCGTGCCGGGCCACCCGCATGTTCACCAGGTCTCCCTCGCGAAGGTTGATCTCGGCGGGGCTGCCCGCTCCCTCGATGAGCACGGCGTCGTACTCCTCTCGAAGCTTCTCCAGGGATGTGCAGATGGTCTCCCAGAAGCGCTCCCTCTCTCGGTAGTACTCTTGGGCGGGGATGCTTGCCAGCGGCCTGCCGAGGACCACCACCTGGCAGCGGCTATCCCCCTCCGGCTTCAGCAGTAGCGGGTTCATGTGGACCGACGGCTCGATGCCAGCAGCCTCGGCCTGGACGGCCTGTGCCCGGCCTATCTCCAGCCCCTCGGGGGTCACGGCGGCGTTGAGGGCCATGTTCTGCGCCTTGAAGGGGGCCACCCGCAGCCCCTCCTCCCTGAGCAGGCGGCAGAGTCCCGCCACCAGCAGGCTCTTTCCCACCGACGAGCTGGTGCCCTGCACCATCAGCACTTTGGCGGTCACCCTGCTGCCTCCCATGCGATTGGTACCGAGGTGTTCGGGATCATAGGAGCGAGGCTCCTGTTGGCTGCATCTCCCATCCCCGCGGGGCGTCCGAGGGCTCGCTGCCCAGATGGCATCGGTCGTTGAGCAGGAGCAGAGTGCCCATCCCGCCCTCGCGTCGCACCACCGAGATGGATGCGGTGTCGACTCGGAACGCCCAGTGGGCGGCGGGCGCGAGCCCCAGCAACAGGCAGATCAACACTCTCAGTGGGCCAGCGTGGGAGACCACCAGCACCGAAGAGTGTCCATCGGCCGCTTCAACCCATCGCCAGAGCCGCCCGGCCAGCCCCTCCAGGGCGGCTTTCTCCCAGGCCGCGTACCCGTTCGGATCCTCCACCACTAGTCGGTGGGAGGGCGGATCGACCTCCCTCAGCAGCCCGGATCGGACCAGGCTGGGGCTGGGTCTGCCCGCCAGCAGGATCTCCGCGGTCTCCGACGCCCTTCTGAGGTCGCTGCTCCATGCGCTTTCGAATTCCCATCCCAGCAGCCTGCTGGCCGTGGACGCGGCATCTCGTCTGCCCTGGTCGGTCAGGGGTGCGGAGGGTTCGGACGAGGCAGCTGGGGCGTGTCTGACCAGGACGAAGTCAGTCAATCTGCAGCACCTCCTTGACCGCCTGAACCAGCCTCCTGCAGTCTGGGAGGGTGCGAACCGCGATCCTGACGTAGGAGGGAAGACCGAAGGAGGCGCAATCCCGGACGCAGATGCCGTGCTCCAGCAGGGCGGCGCGGAAGCTGGCACCGCGCCCGACCTTGACCAGCAGGAAGTTGGCCGAAGAAGGGACCACCTTCAGGCCCAGCCTGGTCAGCTGGTCGGCGAGGAATCGCCTGCCCTCCTCTACCGCTCGGTGGGATTCCTCTAGGTACCTCCTCTCCTGGAGCGCCGCGATGCCCGCCACCTGCGCAGCGGCGTTGACGTTCCAGGGAGGACGCACCCGATCCAGCCACTCGATGATGTCGGGACGCGCTACGGCATACCCCAGTCTCAGCCCCGCAAGGGCGTGGTCCTTGGTCATGGATCTGAGCAGCAGCAATCGGCCCGTCGGCAGAAAGGGTATCAGGTTGGGAGGCGACTGGCAGAAGCCCAGGTACGCCTCATCCACGATCAGCAGTGTGTCCTCGCACACCTCCAGGAGCTGCGAGATCCCCTGGACCGAGATCAGCTGGCCGGTGGGGTTGTTCGGGTTGCAAAGGAACGCCAGCTTGGGGCGCAGGGTGCGGATCCGGTGCACCAGGCCGTGAAGGTCGGGCTGGAAGTAGGACTTCTCGCTGGCCAGGACGGTCTCCACCGTGGCCCCGGCCACCTGGCAGGCGCGGGCGTACTCGCCGAAGGTGGGGCCGGAGATGAGCACCTGGTCGCCGGGCTCCAGGAAGACCGTTGCCAGCATCCACAGCAGCTCCACGGAGCCGTTCCCCGCGATCACCCATCCGGGATCCAGCCCCATGGAGCGGGCCAGGGCGCCCCGAAGCTCGGTGGACTCGTCGTCCGGGTATCGCTCCACCGGGACCCGACGCAGGGCGGCAAGGACGCCGGGGGCGGGTCCCAGGGGGTTGCAGCTGGCGCTGAAATCGATGACTCGCTCCAGGGGGATCCCCCGCTCGGCGCTCTCCCTGTAGGAGAAGGAGCCATGGGGGCAGGGATGGATGTTCTGGAGATGGCTTCTCGCTTCCGGTGCCACGCTTCAGCCCTCCCTCGATGGATTTCGGCCGCATGAGGCTTCACGCGCTCCCCCGCCGACCAGGATGAGGCCGAGGATTGCAACGGCCAGCCCGGCGCCCACCACCCTCCGGGCCCGCCGGAGGTCGCCCTTGGTCGGGGTCCGCCCGGCGGGGTGTAGGACGTAGTGGCCCACCTTCTCCAGCCGGACGTCCAGTGCCCCCGCCACGGCAGCCATGGGCCACCCCGCGTTGGGGCTTTCTGTCCTAGAGGCTTCCCGCCTGGTGCGCACCCAGGTGGATCGGGGAGAGCTGCCGATGGCGCAGCTTCCTGCGGCCATGGCCACGGCAGCCAGCCTTGCGGGGACCAGGTTCAAGGTGTCGTCCGCGCGAGCGGCGACCTTCCCCAGGTATTCGTAACGCCCGTGGTAGCCGACCATCGCATCCAGGGTGTTGGCGGCGCGGTAGAGATAGGCTCCTGGGAGCCCGAACAGGGTGTAGTAGAGCAGTGGGGCCACCACGGAGTCGGCCGCGTTCTCCGCCAGCGACTCCACCGCTGCCGCCACCACTCCCACCTCCTCCAGCTCGCCCACCTCTCTACTCACGATAGCCCCCACGGCTCTGCGAGCGCCGTTGAGATCACTCCTCGCCAGTGCGTCTCCCACCCTGGAGTGGTGATCGAACAGGGCCCTCAGGGCGAAGGTGGGTTTCAGGCTGATGGCGCGCAGGAGGATGCCCGGGAGGGAGTCGACGGGCACGACCCTGTTCAGCAGCCTGGCCGGAAGGGCCGCCGCCATGACGCAGATCGCTTCCATGGCCGCACCGAAGAGGAGCTGGCGGATCCTGCCGGACTTCGGCGCTCTCCGCTCCAGCGCCCCTATGAGCCGTCCCATCCAGACCACCGGGTGCCACCGCTCGGGTGGCTCGCCCAGCAGCAGGTCCAGCGCCAGCGCCAGGGCCACCACCATGCCTCTTGGCTCCTTCACCCTCGTCTCCTCAGTGTGCAAGCCCCGCCCCGCGGATCAAGTGCGCCCTTTTTCGGACAAGGGATCGGTGTGCTCCAGAGGGAGCTCATCCCCTATCCGGCCCGCATGCCGACGGTCAGCACCAGGACAACCGCCTCGGCGAGCTGGCCAATCCCCCCGCAGACGTCCCCGGTGATCCCGCCTATCCGGATCTTCGCCAGCCCCCCGATGGCGGCGACCAGGAGCGCGACGGCCGCCGAAGCGGCCAGGCCGATCGCCCCCACGACACCTGCTGCCATGACCACGGCCAGAAGGGCTGCCACCGCTGCATGATACCAGCGGAGCTGGGGCTTGAGCCCCGCGGCTATGCCCGTGGCTCCTGCCGCCGGGAAGGCAGCCAGGGCCACGGCCATTGCCCCCCTGGAGAGGGCTCCCGCCGCGACCAGGGCGCGCAAGCCCGACTCTGGAGACAGCGCGGCGATGGCGCCGTACTCGAGCAGCAGGACAGACACCGCCGCAGCTATGCCGAAGCTGCCCACTCGGCTGTCCTTCATGATGGCCATGCGCGAGTCTCGGTCCTTGCCCCCGAACAACCCGTCGCAGCAGTCCATTAGCCCGTCCAGGTGGAGAGCGCCGGTGGTCGCCAGCGCGGTCACCAGGACTATGGCGGCCAGCACGGAGGGAGGAAGCCAGCCTGACAGGGAAAGGCCGACCGCTCCTGCCAGGCCGCCCACCGCAGCACCCACCAGGGGGAAGCAGGCTATAGCCCAGCCCATGGGGCCCAGGGCCACCGAGCTCGGCAGCGGGATCGGTATCACCGTCAGAAAACCCACTGCCACCACGGGAGCCGCCAGCCCGTTGGCCACCGCTCGCGATGCGCGCATGTCATCCATCCCCAACCACCTTGGGTGGGGCCGCAGCTCCCACCCACCCGCAGGGCTATGAAACCTCGCCCCTCCTGGCCGTGCTCCCTCTGGCTGCCTCCACGGCCTTTGTCGTGCGGAGTCGCCCTCTTGGCCCCGGTGGAAGGATGGCTGGGGTGCCGCCCATCGGGTGGGGAGCCAGGCAAAGCTCCACATTGAAGACCTCGGACAGAAGACGGGAGCTGAGAACCTCCTCGGGCGCTCCCATCGCCACCAGCTGACCTTTAGACAGCACGGCTAGCTGGGTGCAGTAGGACGCTGCCAGGTTCAGATCGTGGAAGACCGCCAGCGCGGCCATGCCACCCCGCGCCAGCTCCGCCACCAGCTCCACCATGGCTATCTGATGCTGGAGATCCATGTGGGTGGTGGGCTCGTCCAGGAGGAGGACCGACGGTTGCTGGGCAAGCACCCTCGCCATCACCACCCGCTGGCGCTCGCCCCCTGACAGCTCCTCCATCCTGCGGTCGGCCAGCTCGCGGCATCGGGCCATCTCCATGGCCCAATGCACGATGGACCTGTCGGTGGCGCCTTCCCTAGAGAGGAAGCCCATGAAGGGGGTCCTGCCCATCATCGCCACATCCCAGGCGGTGAAGGAAGGCGGTAGGCCGGGGTTCTGCGGCAGGAGAGCCAGCCGTTGAGCAATCTCACGTCGGCTCATCCGCTCGATGGGCCTACCCCCCAGCACGACCTTGCCCCTGGTCGGCTTGAGGAGCCCTGCAGACACGCGTAGAATGGTCGTCTTGCCGGACCCGTTCGGCCCGATGAGCCCCAGGAGGCAGCCCCTCCTGAGCTGGAACGAGACCCCCCTCAGCACCTGGCGCCCACCGAAATCCAGGTCGACGCCGTCCAGTAGCAGCTCTGCTTCCATCAGAACACCGATCTTTTCTGCTGGCGTAGCAGGAAGAGGAAGAAGGGAGCACCGCAGAAGGCTGTCACGATCCCCACGGGTACCTCCTGTGGCCCCGGCAGCGTCCGCGCCACCGTGTCCGCCGCCATCAGGAAGGCTGCACCTATCAGTGCGCTCAAGGGTATCACAGAACGGTAGTCGGGGCCCCAGAGGAGCCGCACCACGTGGGGAACCACCAGCCCCACGAAGCCGATCAAGCCCGACGCGGCAACCGAAGCGGCGGTAGCGAGGGTTGCAAACACAACCATGGCTCCCTTGACCAGCTCCACGTTGACGCCCAGGGAGCGAGCCTGATCCTCGTCGAGCTGGAGCACGTTGGTGATACCGCCGAGGAGGGAGAGGATTACCGTCGAGGCCAGCACCGGAGGGGCGGCGAGGGCCACCTGCTGCCATCCCGTGGTGTTGAAGCCGCCCAGCATCCAGGCGTAGATCACCGGTATGTGGTCGCCCTGGCTGTACATGATGAAGGAGGTGGCGGCCCCGGCGAGGGAGCCCACCGCCACCCCTGCCAGGAGCAGGGTCGTGACCGGCGTGGACCGGCCCACCCTTGCCAGGGAGTACACGGCGGCCACGGTGAGCAGGGCGCTGGCGAAGGCCACCCACTGCACGATCCCCAACGAGTAGAGGGCCGGAGGGATCGGCAGCGCCATGGCGAGGGCCGCGCCCAGCCCGGCCCCTGCGGCCACCCCCACCAGGTAGGGGTCAGCAAGGGGATTGCGGAAGAGGCCTTGGTAGGTTGCTCCCGCCACCGAAAGGCCGGCACCTACCAGAGCGCCCATTGCGATCCTAGGTAGTCTGACCTCCCAGAGGATGGTCTGGAAGCTGGCTGGCCACCAGGGGGCCATGTCGACGAAGGGGAGCCTGGAGAGCAGGATGGCCAGCACCGTGCCTGGGTCGAGGCCGGCCTTCCCCACCATCACGCCGACGCCCCCAGCGGCCAGAATGGCCAGCAGGGCTACCCCGTAGCGGCCCAGCCAGGAGACGCCCCGGTGCCGGACGCTCACGTTCATCTCTTCGGAGGCAATCTCCACCCCCACCATGGGCCCTGGAGAAGCAAGGCGCGGACGCCCTGCAAGCATCTCGCCGACGCCCTGTGGGTGAACCCCCGCTCTCGGACGACCCCGGATCATGGCTCGGCTACCTGGTGGGGTGGAGCTTATCGGCGATCATCTCCAGCCCATCCACCACCCTCGGGCCAGGCCTGTTGGTCAGGTCTGGATCTATCTCGTAGACCCGGCCCATCTTGACCGCGGTGATCTGCTGCCATCCTGGACGGGCGGCCACCGACTGGGGCGATTGACCACCCGATGAGCCGTGGTCGGCCAGCAGGATCACCTCGGGATCGGCGACCAGCAGCGCCTCCTGGCTCAGCTGAGGCCACTCCTTCCCGGCGCCTGCAGCGATGTTGCTGCCCCCGGCCAGTCGTATCATGTCGTCCACGAAGGAGCCGGGCCCGGCGGTGTGCAGCTCTGGCGAGAGCTCGAAGAAGGTGCGAACCGAGGGGCTGCCCTTCGACCGGGCCTCCACCGCCGCGATCCTGGCCGCCATGGTCGAGGTCAGCTCCTCCGCCTCCTTCTGGCGCCCGGTAGCCTTGCCGACCAGCTTGATGGCGTCCAGCACCGCCTTCACCCCCTTGGGGGTCACGACCATCGTCGCCAGCCCTCTCTTCTCCAGATCTGGGAGGGCCGTCTTGACGTGCATCTCGGTTGCCAGCACCAGATCCGGCTCCAGGGCAAGGATCTTCTCCATGTCCGGCTTCACGAAGCTCCCCACCCTGGGTTTCTCCCTGGCCGGTGGGGGAAAGTCGGAGTACTGGTCCACCCCCACCACCCGGTCACCCAGCCCCAGAGCGAAGAGGATCTCGGTGTTGCTGGAGGCGAGAGAGACGATGCGCTGGGGCTCCCTGGCCAGGGTCAGGGTCCTGCCGGCGTCATCGGTTACGGACACGGGGAAGGCCGAGGTCGCCTGGACCGCAGCGGTGGATGGAGTGGGCCGCGGGGTGGGCTGGACTGGTGCACCCGCGCCGCAGGCGGACGCCAGAACGGTGAGCAGGGTCAGGGCGGAGAGGACGGCGGTTCGCAAGCTTCACCTCCTCGGGTGTCATCTGCGGCGCCGTCGCGCCCGGGTGGAACAAAAAACCCTTGTCCCTCGGAGTCGGCGACAAGGGATGGAGGACCGGTGGCCACTCCAGCCTTCGTCCTCTCTCTCGGAGGCCTACGGCGCAGCAGTCGTGGCGGGTTCCTGGCTTCGGCCCATAGGCGGGCCTTCACAGTTGCGGGACAGCGCCGGATTCGCACCGGACTTCCCCGGGGAAGCCCTTCCGGGCTCCACACCACTGTATTCGGTTCCTGCGGATCATAGCAGAGGCCGGAGAAACGTGTCAACGAGGTTGTCATGTTGCTGATATAATCGCCCTGAGGCCCCAGCGTATGGAGGTGAGACCATGGGCTACCCAGCCGAGAGGACCGTCCTGACCACCTGCACGAGGGACTGCCCCGATGGGTGCAGTATGCTGGCCACGGTGCGCGAGGGTAGACTGGTAGCGTTGAAGGGGAACCCCGATCACCCCGTCACCAGGGGATTCCTCTGCCGCCGCTCCCGGGACTACATCCGACGAGTCTACTCGCCCAACCGCATCCTCCACCCCATGAAGCGGGCGAGCGGAGGCTGGGTCCGGGTCTCGTGGGACGAGGCCCTCGACATGGCGGCGGAGAGGATCGCCCTGTACCGGGACCGCTACGGCACCCTCTCCATCATGCATTACCAGGACAATGGCTCCATGGCCGCCCTCAAGATGCTGAACTCTCGCTTCTTCAACCTGCTGGGCGGTGCGACCACGGCCTCGGGCACCCTGTGCGGGGGAGCGGGCATCGCCGGACAGACTATGGATTTCGGCTACCGGACCGCTCACGAACCGACCGACATCCCCAATAGCAGGCTGGTGATCCTCTGGGGGCGAAATCCCATGGTCACCAACGTGCACCTGGTGCCCTTCCTGAAGATGGCCAAGGCCAACGGCGCGACTCTGGTGCTGATCGATCCGGTGCGCACCAGGACCGCCGAGCTTTGCGACCTCCACTATCAGCCGATACCGGGCTCCGACGGCTACCTGGCAGCGGCCATGGGCAAGCTGCTGCTGGAATCAGGCCTGGTCGACTGGGATTTCATCGAAAGGCACACCGAGGGGTTCTCGGATTATCGGGCCGCCCTGGACCGGCTGCCGTTACCTTGGCTGGCCGATCAGTGTGGGATCCCCCTGGATGATATCCGTCGACTGGCCGACATGTACGGCTCCACGAGGCCCGCCTCCATCTGGGCAGGATGGGGGCTCCAGCGCCGGGAGTTCGGCGCCGAGATCTACCGCCTCCTGGACGCCCTCGCCGCTCTGACGGGCAACATCGGCGTGCCAGGTGGCGGAGTGAACCACGGGATGGAGGAACGGGAGTACTGGGATTGGGGTCTGAAGGCGCCAGAGGCGGCGAAGGTACAGCGCTGGATACCCAAGGCCACCCTGGGAGAGGGACTGCTGGCGGCGAACGATCCTCCCGTCAAGATGATCGTGGTCACAGGGGCAAACCCGGCCAACCAGGCCCCCGACAGCCTCAAGGTGCGAGAGGCTTTTGCCCGCACCGAGTTTGTAGTGGTGGTCGACTCGTTCCTGACCGACACGGCGGACATGGCCCATCTCTTTCTGCCCACCACATCGCCATTCGAGGAGGAGGACCTGGTGGGGAGCTACGGCCACCAGTGGCTGGGGCCGGTGAACCGCGTCATCGAGCCGCTGGGAGAGGCGCGGACGGATCTGGAGATATTCCAGGGACTGGCGGAGCGGCTCGGGATGGCGGGCATGGAGGGAAGCGCCACCCAGTGGCTGCGGAGGCTGGCGGCTCCGCTGGAGCCGTTGGGGATCACCCTGGAGATGCTGCAGCGAGGACCGGTGCGACATCCAACCGCGCCCACGGTGCCGTTCCAGGACCGGAGGTTTCCCACGCCATCTGGACGCTTTTGCTTCACCTCGGACGTCCCGCCCAATCCTGTCTCCTCGCGCGATGGCCGTTTCGTGCTGATCTCCAGCCACCCGGAGACCTCTGTCCACTCGCAGATCCTGCCGGAGGACCAGGGGAAGCCGCTGCAGGTGAGGGTCAATCCCGAGGATGCTGCGGCCTTGGGGCTGAGGAACGGCGATCCCTTGGTCCTCTCGGCGCTGGACGGGCGGGTCGAGGGGCTGGCCCTCCTGGACGCCACCATGAGGCGGGGCACCCTGCAGTGCGACCAGGGTGGATGGCTGAAGTTCGGGGTTGGGGTCAACCGCGTGGTGCCGGGGATCCTGAGCCGCCACGGCCTATGCGCTGGCTTCTACGAGGCGATGGTGCGAGTGGAGAGGCGGGCCTAGGCGCCCATCTCCAGCATTCCCCTCCTGATTGCGTACCGCACCAGCTCGGCGCGGGTGCGGAGCCCCAGCTTCTCCATGATCCTAGCACGGTGGGTTTCCACCGTCTTCACGCTGATTATGAGGAGGTTTGCGATCTCCTGGTTGGTGTATCCCTCGGCCATGAGCTTCAGGACCTGCCTCTCGCGGTCCGTCAGCAGGCCGAAACTCTCAGGCTCCTGCCCCCTCTCCGCCCTGGCCATGTAGTCCTGGATCAGCTTTCGGGCGGCTGTGGGGTAGATGAAGGTCTCCCCCGAGTGCACGGTCCTGATGGCGTTGATGAGATCGGTATCTGCGGCCTTCTTGGGGACGTAGCCGGATCCCCCGGCCTGCAGTGTCTGGAATAGGTATTCCTCGCTGTCATGCATGGTGAGGATGAGCACCTTGGCATCCGGGTAGAGCTTGCGTATCTGCCGGGTGGCCTCCAGCCCGTTCATGATGGGCATGCTGATGTCCATCAGGACCACATCAGGGCGCCAGCGAGCCACCTGGATCAGAGCCTGGTTCCCGTCGGCTGCCTCGCCCACCACCACCATGTCCGGCTCGGCGTTGAGCAGGGTACGCAGCCCCGCCCGCAGCACCGCGTGGTCGTCCACCAGCAGCAGCCTGATCTTCTCAGTCAATCCTTCTTTCCCCCATCGACGGAATGGAGCGGGATCCTGGCCGCGATGGTGGTGCCCGCACCGGGCGCGGATAGCACCTCGAACTGCCCAGATAGCAACGCTACCCTCTCCCGCATGCCGAAGAGCCCCAGTCCCCCCTCTCTGGAGGGCGCCACGCTGGCCGGGTCGAAGCCTCGGCCCTCGTCGCGCACGACGGCCGTGAGGGTGCAGTCCTCCACAGCCAGCTTCACGGCGACCCGCGGGGAGCCCGAGTACTTGGCGGCATTAGTTAGCGCCTCCTGGACTACCCGATAGGCGGCCACCTCCACCTCCGCCGGGAGCCTCCCCTGAGGGCCGGAGGTCTGCAGATCCACCTCGATGCCGTGCTTTGCGCTGTACTCCTTTACGTAGCTGCGGAGGGCCGGGAAGAGGCCAAGCTCGTCCAGGGCGCTCGGCCGCAGCTCCAGTGCCATGCGATGGACAGCTTCCAGAGTCTCGGCGACGGTGGCCCGCAGGTCGGAGACCAGCTCCTGAATCTCGCAGGGGCGCCCTGCCCTCTCCAGGGCCTTCAGCCCGACGATGACCGAAGTCAGCGCCTGGCTGGTTTCATCGTGGAGCTCGCGGGCGATCCTCCTCCTCTCCTCCTCCTGGGCGCGAAGCACCCTGGCAGGGAGACGTTGCAGCTCCGACTGATTGGTCTCGAGCCGCTCCAGCATGGAGTTGAAGGCTTCAGCCAGCCGGTTGGTGGCGGGGTCGCCCATCGGCTCCGGCATTGCCCTGGCCTGGAGGTTGCCCCTGTAGTACACCTCCTCCACCGTACGTTGCAGGGACTCCAGAGGCTTCATGGCCGCCTTGAGGATCCAGAAGTTGGCGATGACGTGGAGCGTAACGCCGCCGAGGACGAAGCCGGCGATGAGGTGGAGAGGGAACTGCTCCGGGAGCGCGCGGACGACCCAGGTCCCGACGACGGCTCCTATGGTGACGATGGCGGAGCTGGCGATCAGTATTCGATAGAAGAGCGAGGTGCGGGCAGCGAGCGTCCGGATCCTGTCCAAGTCGACCCCGGCCTCCGGTGATAGTGGTGCATTACATCATTAGTATACTATAAATGCATCGTGGGCAGCCGTCTGCGCGCCGCCCGCCCAGATGCGGAGCCCCCTCCCTACCCTTTCGGCGCTGAGAGGGGGCTCCGAGTCTATCCGGGTGGTTCGGTTCAGCTCAGCATCTCTTTGATCCGTCGTGCCGCCGTCTCCAGAACCTCCGGCGACGTGGCGAAGGAGAAGCGGACGTGGCCCTCGCCGGCCGCTCCGAAGGCGGATCCAGGCGTCCCTGCGACCCTGGCCTTCTCCAGCAGCATGTCGGCCAGCTGGATGGAGTCGAGGCCCAGCTCGAACCTCGGGAAGGCGTAAAAAGCGCCCTCCGGCACGAAGCAGCTCACGTGAGGTATGTCGTTCAGCATCTGCACGAAGAAGTTCCGCCGTCGCTCGTACTCGGCCGTCATGCGCGCTACCGGCTCCTGCGGACCCTCCAGGGCGGCAACGCCGCCTACCTGCACAAAGGACGGAGCGCACGTAGCAGTCTGCTCCTGGATCTTGCCGATCTCCTTCACCAGGGCGGGTGGCCCGGCCAGGTAGCCCAGCCGCCACCCTGTCATGGCGTAGGCCTTGGAGTGCCCGTTCAGGATCACGGTCCTCTCGGCCATCCTGGGGAGGCTGGCTATGCTGATATGCTCCCGCCCGTCGAAGATGATCTTCTCGTAAATCTCGTCGCTGATGACGTAGAGGTCGTTCTCCCGGGCGACCGCGGCGATGATCTCCAGCTCCCCCCGACTGAGAACCTTGCCTGTGGGATTGCACGGGGAGTTGAGGATGATCAGCTTGGTTCGGGGTGTGACTATCGATCTCAACGCCGTCTCGGTGACGGCAAACCCGTTCTCCGCAGTCAGCGGCAGGGCGACCGTCGTTCCCCCGGCGAGCTGGATGACGGGGCGGTAGGTGACCCAGGCGGGCTCCGGGAGGATCACCTCGTCGCCCTCGTTGAGCAGGGCCATGATGGTGGCGTACAGGGCCAGCTTCCCCCCAGAGGTGACGATGATCCCCTTGTCGGGGTCCACCTCAACCCCGTTCTCCACGGCCAGCTTTCGTGCGATGGCCTTTCTCAGCTCAGGGATGCCGGAGCTGGACACGTAGTGGGTGAATCCCGATCGCATCGCCTCGATGGCGGCCTGCTGGATGTGCTCCGGGGTATCGAAGTCCGGATCGCCCCCGCCGAGGTCCATGATGTCGACCCCCTGCTGCTTGAGGGCCCGAGCCTTGTTCATCACCTGAACCGTCGCGGAGCCTGCCATACTGGTGATCCTAGAGGAGAGCGGTTTGGCCACGGTTTCTGTCCTCCTAGCTTGCATCGTCGATGGTCGACCGGGCGACGACATTGTCGATCCGCATCCCCGTCGACTGTGTCGACCTTCAGGAAGTGAACAGGACGGGCGGGGGCCCCGCCCTGGATCCGAGCGCTATGTTACACCAGCGCCGCACCGGACTCCAACTGCCTGCCTGAGGAGAGATGGAGTCCTGTCGGCATCCCTTGGGGCCTGGGAGCGCCGGGCCCGTGGCGGTCGACGCGAGGGATCGGCCAGCGTTGAGGGGCGCGTCCCAGCGCCGGCAAGCGGCCGTGCTACCTGGCCGGCCTTCTCGTCGGGGGCTGGGACCGAGGACGCGGCGACGAGAGCCGGCGCGCGGCGGCCTGGGCGGCGGATGTCTGATCTGGGTGGATGTAGCGATAGAAGCGAACCACCGCCTCCTGATGGGTTCCCTCGTGAACCGTCAGGGTCTTGGTCTTCCCCTTCTCCAGGCGAACCAGCGCCCACACGCCGCTTCCGGTGGGGCCCATCTTTCCCTGGAGCTGGATGGAGAGCTGGTGGCTGTCCAGCAGGTGTTGCTCGGGGCTCTGAGATGCAGCGGTGTGGTTCTCCTGGACGTTGGGCCGCCTCGGGGTGCTGTTCTCGGTCACGGTGTACCCTCCTGGTTGGTGTGTTGGCGATCATCGGGGGCGGTACCCCCTGGCCCAAGCCCAGCGAGCACAACCGACGACACACCTATTGTAGCACATCCGGCTGACCCCGGCCGGTATGGATCTTGCCCGGCTGCCCGTTCCGCCAGGAGGCGGGCATCCATCACCATGGGAGGGGAAGGCGGAGATGACCCAGCATCCAGAGGAGTACCGGCGGGATCTCAACCCGGATTTCATGGCGGGCCAGAACTACGGCATGGACGGGGAGCAGTACGAGGAGGGGGCCTCCACCGCATACGACCTGAAGGATGTGCACGACATGCTCCCGGGCTGGACTCCCGCCGAGCTGAGGCAGCTGATTGTCCTGCCGGAGGGGAGCCGGCTGCAGCAGGGTGCGGTGTACTTCGACCTCAGGCACCCCGAGCGCGGGGAGTTCAAGGCGCGAGGCGATATGGTAGCCCTCCCCGGTAGCCGGCTGGTTCCCAAGGACCGCACCGGCTACGACCTCTGGAACAAGCTTACGTCGTCACCGACGGGAGGGCGGTAAAACCACCATAGCCCCAAATCCCGCTCATCGAAGGGGACATGAGGGTCAGAAGGTTTCCCTATTGGCGGGCGATTGGGTGCCCGTGCTCCATCTGCCGATTGAGAGTGCTGTGAGGTGGTGTCTATCTGCTAGCGCGGCCAGCTTCTACCAGGGTTGGCCGGCCTACAGTGGGTCGCCATGGGCCTCCGCGAATGAAGATACCTCACGCCGAGGTGGATGAATAGCGCCGCGCCTCGTTCAGAACCCACTCGTCCAGAATCTCCTTCTTGAAGCGCCAGGAGCTTCCGACCTTGAACCCCGGGATCTTGCCCTGCGCCGCATACCGGTACACGGTGATCGGGTTCAGCTTCAGGTACGCGGCCACCTCCTTGACGGTCATCATCCGTTCCACAGGATCTACCTCCCCTATCAAATAGGCCTCCCCTGCATAGTAGCCATAGTCGATAATGGCCACGGCATCGTACGCTATACTAGCCTCTCATGCAAGTACAAGATGCCCGGCGCGCAGCTCGCCGCCGTCGGAACAGCGATCCACAACCAGGATGACGGGCGCAGCTCTAACCCGGCAGGGCTAATCCTGATCAGCTTGTGCAAGCAGAGCTGCGCTGGACGGTAGCGAACCGAGGTTTGCCTTGACAAGGCAAAGCGGGGTAACTAAGATGCCGCTAGTTTAGCATTCTGTGGGCTGGCTTACAATACCTTGAAGTGCCCCTACTGCTCGCACGATCAGACAAAGGTTGTGGACAAGCGGGATCTGAACGCCGGAGTCATCAGACGGCGCCGCGTTTGCACGCGTTGCGGTCGCCGTTTCAGCACCTTCGAGCAGGCCGAGGTGGCTAGTCTGGTGGTGGTCAAGAAGGATGGGCGGCGCGAGCCTTTCGATCGCGGCAAGCTTCGGCTGGGGATCCAGAAGGCGTGCGAGAAGCGTCCCATCAGCTCCGAGGTGATCGAGTCGCTGGTGGACGAGGTGGAGACGGCCTGCCGCTCCAGGGACGCCTTGGAGGTCCCCAGCAGCGTGATTGGCGAGCTGGTGATGGAGAGGTTGAGAGCGCTGGACAAGATCGCCTACATCCGCTTCGCGTCCGTGTACAGGGCCTTCGCCGACCTCCAGTCCTTCGAGGAGGAGCTCCACCAGCTCCTGAAGGCCCGCTGATGGGGTCCATTGCGTCGACCCGCTGGGCGGAGTGGATGATGGCAGTGGGAGGGGGTGCCGTAGTGATGGGTGGCACCCTCCTCCTGTTGATGGCCCCCGACGGTCCGGGCCTGCCATCGGCCAGCCTGCGGGATCCCGCCGGGCTGTTGATGGTGACGGGTGGAGTTCTTGCGGCTCTGGGCGGGGTAGTGACCCTCTGCGGCCTGGCCCTGTACGTCCTGACCCCGGCCTTCTCTAGGGATGGCAGCGCCCTCCGTGACTACGGCTCTCACCGGGTGGTGCTGGCCTGCACCGCCCTTGCGGCCGTGGTCGGGAATGCCCTGGCGGCCATCTACTTTCTTGCCCTTCCTCACATGGTGCCGGGAGCGTCCGGGTTGCGGGACCTCTCCGGGAGCCGGGTGCTCTCCCCTGAGGGTATCGTCGTTGCCGCAACCTCCCTGGATATAGCGCTGCTGGCCGTGGCCTACGTTCGCGTCGTCAGGCCCGGGGCCATCTCCTGGCAGGAGATGGGGATTAGACGGGGGCAGCTGATGCGCGGGTTCGCCATCGGTTTGCCTTTCGGGGTCCTCCTCTTCCTGGTGAGCACTATGCTGGAGCTGCTCCTTCACCTGGCAGGGGTCAGGCAGACGCAAGGGGCGATGTTCCAGTCGGTCGCGCGAGCAAGCACGCGGCAGTTCCTGATGGTCCTGCTAGCGGGCGCTGCGGTGGCCCCGGCCGCCGAGGAGATCTTCTTCAGGGGCTACGTCTTTCGTGCCTACCTACGCCAGAAGGGGGTGGTGCGGGCCTATCTCTTCAGCGCCGGGCTGTTCGCCCTGGTCCACCTGGATATGGCCGCTCTCCTGCCCATTTTCGTCGTTGGATTGCTCCTCTCCTTCCTCTATCACCGGACGGGGAGTGTCCTCCCCGGAATGGTTGCCCACGGCTTCAACAACGCCCTCGCCTTCACTCTCCTCTACCTGGGCCTCGGCTAGCCGCTCTGGCACCAACCGTGCACAGCTGCTGAAGAGGGCCGCCCTTATCCAAGTAATGGCCCAGGGGAGGGGAATGACCGAGTCCTCAGAGAAGCTGTCCTCCCGTTGGAGCAAGCTGCTTGCCATCTGCGCTGCGCTCCCCGACATTCAGGATCTGGAGAGGATATCGGCGGAGGTGGTCCGTCGGATGACGGCCTTCTTCGATGGAGACATCTCCGCCCTCTTCCTCCGGAGAGACGCCATGCTGGTTCCGATGGCGTGGACGGGCATTGCCGAGCCACCATCTCCGGCGCTATCCGTTGCATCTAGCGGCCAGATCCGCAGGCGGCTGAACGGCCTGCTCTCTCCCGCTCAATGCCGTCGCTATATGAGCGAGGCGATGTTCTCGGGGAGCCAGACGGTTGGCTACCTGGCCGTGTGCTCCCCCGACAGTTCCCACGCGCCCTACAGCTGGGAGGAGAGGGAGATGCTTCGGCTGATGGCCCACAGGGTGGCGTTGAGCGTGGTCGCGATCCAGGCACTGGAGGCGTCCCGTGCTCGCCAGGAGTCGCTGGCGCGTATCGCCGCCGCCATTGCCGGGGAGGTGGAGGTGGCGAAGATAGCCCAAACGGCTGCCGACCTGGTGGTGGATGAGCTGGGGATGGATGGGGTGAAGGTATGGGTGGCCAGGCCGGGCGAGAGGGTGCTGGAGCTGCTGGTGAGCAGGGGCTACGAGGAGTCGGTCCTCGAGCAGGTCAGGCGGCTGCCGTTCGAATCCGCAACCATCGCGGGCCTGGCCGCTACCACGCGCCGACGTCAGGTAGTGCGAGATGTGGAGAGGATGCCCCAGTCTCTGGCCGCCAGCAGAGGGCTCCTGCTGGAGGCGGGGATGCGCTCCGCCCTCGATCTGCCGCTGGTGGCCCGCGGGGAGCTGGTGGGCGTGCTGGGGTACTCCAGGAGAGAGCCCTGGGACTGGGAAGGGGAGGACGCCTTGCTGCTCGCCAGCCTGGCTGATCTGCTGGCGGCCGCCATCTTCAGCGCCCGGCTCTACGAGGAGAGCGAGAAGAAGAGGCTGCTAGCGGAGGCGGTGATCGAGAACTCCCCCGTTGGTATCTCCGTGATCTCCGGCCCGGAGCACCGGTACGTCCTGGTCAACCCCGCGAGGGAGAAGATCAGCGGCATCCCCAAGGAGGATATCATCGGACGAACCGTGGCCGAGAGCTTCCCTTCTTTAATTCGGGGGCCGGTGTTGGATGCCATCGAGCAGGTCTACCGTACCGGTCAGGCGGTGACTATCCCTGAGTTCCAATACGATTTCGGGCCGCCCGCTGGGCTCAAAGATCTCTCGCTGATCTACGCCCCTCTGCGAGGTCCTAGTGGACAGGTGGAGGCGGTGATCAGCCTGATGATCGACATCACCGAGCAGGTGGCGGCCCGACGCCGGCTGGAGGAACTGGCCTCCCGCCTGCAGACGTCGAACCTGCAGCTTGCCCAGGCCGGGGCCGAGGCCAGGAGCATGGCGGGCCTGGCCGAGCAGAGGGCCGCGGAGCTGGAGGCCACCATCTCCAACATCGCCGACCCTGTGTTCGTGTGCGACGGGGAAGGCAAGATCAGGCTGGTCAACAGGGCTGGCAGGGAGATGATCGGCGATATCTCGGCCGGGGAGTCCAGGAAGCTGGTGGATGCCATAGCCGCGCTGGGACCGCGCCATCCGGACGGGCAGTGGGTCAAGCCGGAGGAGCTGGCCATCGCCAGAGCGCTCCGGGGAGAGGTGGTGCGCGGAATGGAGGAGGTGGTGCACGACGCGAGGCTGGGTCGGGATCGCTACCTGCTGGTGAGCGCGGCCCCTATCAGGGACGCGGATGGGCGCTTCATGGGTGCCGTGGAGGTTCTGAGCGACATCACGACGCTGAAAGAGCTGGATCTGCTGAAGGACCAGTTCATCACCGTGGCCGCCCACGAGATCAAGACCCCTGTGACGGCGATAAAGGGGTTCGCTCAGACCCTGGCCCGTGCCTCGGGGGCCTGTGCCCCCAAGTATCAGAAGGCACTGGAGACGATAGTCCAGCAGTCCGACCGCATCGATGCGCTGGTGCGGGACTTCCTGGATGTGTCCAGCATGAGATGGGGTCGAGTGAAGCTAGCCCCAGCGCCCCTAGATCTGACCGCGCTGGTGGCGGAGTGTGTTGCACGGAAGTCCGCCCTGACCCCGAAGCACCAGCTGGTCATCTCCAGACGGGATCCGGCGAGGGTGGTAGGAGACCGGGAGCGGCTCTCCCAGGTGGTGGAGAACCTTCTGGACAACGCGGTGAAGTTCTCCCCAGTTGGGGGAGAGATCGAGGTCCGGGTAACCCGTGAGCAGGGTCGGGCGGTGGTCTCGGTTCGGGATCACGGCGTCGGGATCCCCATCGACCGGCGAAGGCACCTCTTCGAGCGCTTCTACAGGGCCCACATCGGCACCCCGTACGATTATGGTGGGCTGGGCGTGGGCCTCTACATCTCACGGGAGATCGTGCGGCAGCACGGGGGCGACATCTGGTTCGAGAGCGAGGAGGGGAAGGGGTCCACCTTCTACTTCAGCCTCCCCCTGGCCGAGGAGTGACGAACCCGCTGCATGGCCTTCGTGGGAAGCCCGGCGTGGCGGGGCGAGTCTCGCCTTCAGCGGCCTGTTCTCGTCCAGTCGGTCCCCACTTTTCAGGAGAGTCTCTTCGGCATGCTTCCTGCAGCCTTCATCAGATATGCTCCTGGCTGGCCTGGTGGAGGGCCGCCGGGCAATGTCCTGGGGACCATCAAGAAATGGAGGCGAGTCGGACCATGGCGACCATCCGGTGCACTGTGAGCAACTGCGAGTACTGGAGCGAGCAGAACTACTGCCGGGCCAATCAGATCCTGGTCATGGCCCCATCCTCGCCGGTGCAGCAGGCCGACGAGCACGGGGTCAACGCCGAGCAGCTCAAGCCCACGCCCGCGATGACGGACGAGGATACCCTCTGCTACACATTCGAGCGGAAGATGTAAGAGAACCCGTCCGGGCGGCCGAGGGAGCGGCTTGCAGGCTCCCCCGGCTGTCCCGGCGGCGTCCGGATCACATGCTGGACCCGCGCCGAGCGCTGGCGGCACGTGGCTCGCGCCGGTTCATGCCCTCGACCCCCTGGGGTCCGCCCCCAGGTTGACAGCCGCGCCACGGCTTGCTACCTTCACCCCATCGCCGCCCTCCGCTTGTTTCGACATCCCGCATAGGGGTGGGCCCCTCCGGTAGCCCATGGATACGGCGCGTGCTGGGCGGCAGAGTAGTTCTGCTTCACTCTTGGAGGTTGCCGAGGAGTGTCCCTGAGCGGAATTCGGGTTCTGGATTTCTCCCGCGTACTGGCCGGACCCTATTGCACCATGATGCTGGCCGAGCTGGGGGCCGATGTGATCAAGGTGGAGGAGCCGAGCACCGGCGACGAGGCTCGACTGTGGCCCCCTTTCATCGAGGGAGAGAGCGGCTATTTCTTCTCGGTCAATCGAAGCAAGAGGAGCGTGGCCATCGACCTGAAGAAGGAGGACGGCAGGCGGATCGCCAGGGAGCTGGCGACCAGGTCGGATGTGGTGGTCGAGAACTTCGCCCCGGGGGTGGCCGCCAGGCTGGGGATAGACTATGGGACCCTATCGGCGGTGCGGCCGGACCTCATCTACTGCTCCATCTCCGGCTTCGGCCAGACCGGCCCCTATCGAGACCGCAAGGCCTACGATCCCATCCTGCAGGCCATGTCTGGGCTGATGAGCGTAACCGGATCGAGGGACGGGGAGCCAGTGAAGTGCGGAGCCGCTGTCACCGATGTGGTGAGCGCCGTATTTGCGGCCTTCGCCATCAGCACCAGCCTCTACCGGCGAGAGCGAACGGGGTTGGGGCAGTACATAGACATGGGGATGCTGGACTGCTCGGTGGCCATGCTGACCTTCCAGGCGGCCATCTACCTCTGCACGGGGGAGGTGCCCGGCCTCTTTGGATCGGAAAACCCGACCAGGGTGCCAAGCGCCAACTATAGGACGGCGGATGGTCGCTACCTACATGTGGTGGTGAACGATCGACAGTGGCCGGTCTTCTGTGAGGTGCTGGGAATGCCGGAGCTGGCTGTCGATCCGGACTTCGCCGATAACAGGGCCCGGGTGGCCAACCGGGAGAGGGTCAACGGCGTCATCGCGCGGCGAATAGCGACCAGAACCGTGGAGGAGTGGCTGGCCGTCTTCGACAGGGAGGGGATACCCGCGGGGCCTGTGAACAGCATCGACAGGGCTCTGGAGGATCCCCAGATCCTGGCGCGCGAGATGGTGAAGACCTTCGAGCACCCCGTGGCAGGCTCTGTTCGGGCGGTGGACATGCCCTTCCGGTTCTCGCGGGATGGCACGCGGATACGCAGCGCCCCCCCGCTCCTGGGGCAGCACACCGACGAGGTGCTGGAGGGCGTGCTGGGATATTCCCACGAAGAGGTGGAGCGATTAAGGTCCGAAGGGGTTGTGAGGTAGTAAGGTGAAGATTACACGAGTGGAGCATGTGGGCATCGTGGTCAAGGACATCGGGGAGGCGCTGCCCTTCTACTCAGCGCTGGGGCTGAAGGCGGGGCCGACGGAGGATCTCCCCGATGCCGGGCTGAAGATCGCCTTTCTCCCCGTGGGAGAGTCCAGCCTGGAGCTGCTGCAGCCGACCAGGGAGGACAACTCGCAGGGGCGATTCCTGAAGGAGAACGGGGAGGGGATACACCACCTCTGCCTCCGGGTGGAGGGGATAGACGAGGCGATCAAGGAGCTGGTGGAGGCGGGCTACCAGATGGTGGACCAGACCCCGAGGTCGGTGTTCGGCGGCAAGGCGCGCGTTGCCTTCGTGCATCCCAGGTCGACACACGGGGTCAGGCTGGAGCTTTGGGAAGAGTGAGGGGTTGAGATGAGCGATTTTCCCAGATACCCGATCCCTGACGTTGCGCTGGTGCGGCGTCATTTCACCACGGAGCATGTGGAGGACGTAGCGGGCGAGGTTCGGAAGGAGCTGGCCCGGGTGGGGCTCTCGGGGAGGGTGAAGCCGGGGCAGCGGATCGCCCTGACGGCGGGGAGTCGGGGGGTGGCCAACATAGCGCTGATCCTGGGGACCATCGCCGAGGAGCTGAAGAGGTTGGGGGCGAGGCCCTTCATCGTGCCGGCCATGGGTAGCCATGGTGGGGCGACGGCCGAGGGGCAGGTGGAGCTGATCGCCGAGTACGGGATCACGGAGGAGGCCCTGGGGGTTCCGATCCTCTCGTCGATGGAGACGGTGATCCTGGGGGAGACGCCCTACGGGGCCAAGGTGCACATGGACAGGCACGCCTACGAGGCCGACGGGGTGATCGTGGTGGGGAGGATCAAGAACCACACCTCCTTCCGGGCTCCTATCGAGAGCGGGCTGTGCAAGATGATGGCCATCGGGCTGGGGAAGCAGAAGGGGGCGGAGTCGATCCACGACCACGGTCTCGCGCGGAACATCCCCGAGGCGGCCAAGATCATGCTGGGAACCGGGAAGATCCTGCTGGGGGTCGGGACGGTGGAGAACGCCTACCATCAGACCTACAGGATCGTCGCCGCGCCGCCGGAGCGGATCCCGGAGACCGACATGGAGTTCCTGAAGATCGCCAACAAGATGCTGCCCAGGATCCCCTTCGACTACGCCGATGTGGCGGTGGTGGACTGGATCGGCAAGAACATCTCCGGGACGGGGATGGACATGAATGTCATGGGAATGTGGCGTCGGACGGGCGAGGCCCCATATCCTCCTATCTACAAGAGGATCGTTGTGCTGAACGTGCGGCCGGAGTCGCACGGGAACTGCGCGGGGCTGGGCGCTGCCGACTTCACCACGCGCAAGCTGGTGAAGCAGTTCGATGCCCAGAAGACCTATTGGAACATGCTGACCGGCAACTTCCCGGAGGGGGCGAAGATCCCCATGACCTTGGACAACGACGTCGAGGCGGTGGAGGTGGCGCTCAGATCGGCCAAACCCGAGGGCGGCGTCATCGAGCTGGTCCGGATAAAGGACACCATGAACCTGGACGAGTTCTACTGCACGGCGGGTCTGCTGGAGGAGCTGAAGGGGGATCCCGAGTACGAGGTGGTGAAGCCCCTGGGTCCCATGCCCCGGGATGCCGAGGGGAATCTCCTGTGGTAGCCGCGTGAATGGAGCCGGGGACGGGGCCGGGGGGCAGCGATCGGTTACCGGCCCCTGGTCCCCGACGGCTGAGCCCTTGTCGAGAGGTGGAGATGGCGGAGCAGGCCATAGTGATCGATCCTCGGGATAGCGTGGCGGTGGCCGTGGTGGAGCTGGCGGCCGGGCAGTCCTGCAGCGTGCGCAGGGGCGATGAGGTGATCGAGCTGCGCACGCGCGACAGGATCCCGTTCGGGCACAAGGTGGCCCTGCGTCGGATCGCCCGGGGCGAGAGCGTTCTGAAGTACGGCGAGGTGATCGGGGAGGCCACGGCGGACATCGAGCCCGGCGACTGGGTGCATGTCCACAACCTGGCCAGCCAGCGCGGCAGGAGCCGGCCCGACGAGGAGGTCGGAAGGTGAAGTTCTGGGGATACCCTCGCGCGGACGGTCGGGTGGGGGTCAGGAACCTGGTGGCGGTGATCCCCTCGACATATTGCGCCAACACGGTCGCCAGACGGATCGCCGCCCAGGTGGACGGCGCGGTGGCCCTGCCTCACGATGTGGGCTGCTCTCAGGTGGGGCTGGACCTGGAGATCACAGCCAGGACCCTCAAGAACCTCGGACGGCACCCCAACGTGGCAGCGGTGCTGGTGGTGGGGCTGGGGTGTGAACGGCTCACGCCGACGGAGCTGGCGGAGGGGATAGCGGTCTCAGGGAAGCCGGTGGAGCTGATCACCATCCAGGAGTGCGGCGGCAGCCTGATGGCCATTGAGGCCGGCGCTTCCATAGCTAGGCGGCTAGTCCAGGACTCCTCCACGCTGAGGCGGGAGGAGTGTGGACTGGAGCATCTTTGCGTCGCTACCGAGTGCGGTGGGACCGATGCCTTCTCCGGGATCATCGCGAACCCGGCGGTGGGCATGGTGGCGGATCGGGTTGTGGCCAACGGCGGTACCGTGATGTTCTCGGAGATCAACGAGCTTCTGGGTACGGAGCATCTCCTGGCCGCCCGGGCGCTGAACCAGGAGGTGGCGGAGCAGATCTACAAGGTGATCCGCCTGAGCGAGGCTAGGCTGGCCTGGCAGAGCAGGAACGATCGCTCTCGAAAGCGGTTGGCGCTGATCTCCACCGGCAACTTCGACGGAGGGGTGTCCACCCTTGTGGAGAAGGGGCTGGGAGGGATGAAGAAGTCAGGAAGCAGCCCCATAGTGGGAGTGCTCCGATACGCGGAGATCCCCAGCCAGCCTGGGCTCCACCTGATGGACACGCCGGGGCACGACGCCCAGTCAACCAACGGCATGGTGGCCGGCGGGTGCCAGGTCGTCCTTTTCACGACGGGGCGCGGCACGCCGACAGGCCACCCCATCGCGCCGGTGATCAAGATCACCGGCAACTCCCACAGCTTCGAGCGGATGTCCGACAACATCGATGTCAATCTGGGGGTGGTGCTGGACGGGACCATGACCCTGCAGCAGGCCGGCGAGGAGCTGTTTCGTGAGCTGCTGGCTGTGGCGAACGGGCGGCTGACGAAGGCGGAGGTGCTGGGGCACGACGAGCTGATGTCGGTGTGGCGCCCCTGGCCGGAGCACGAGGCCGCCTACGGCTGCGGCGAGTGGGGATAGAGAGCGGCGCTTCCTTCCTCCCGCTACGGCGCGCAATGGGTAAGGTCGAGGCACTCTGGCGGTCACCAGAGTGCCTCGATCCCGGAGCTCATGGCTTGACGAGCACCTTTATGGCGTTGTCGCGCCGCTCCCTGAAGGTGGCGAAGGCCTCCATGATGTCCTCTAGCTTGAACTCATGGGTGATCATCCGGCTCATCTGCAGCCTGCCCTGCTTCATCATGGTCAGGCCGCGGCGGCACGCGGAGTGCCCCTCGCCCCGGGTGGTGTAGATGGTGATGTCGCTCCGGATGGCGTGGCTGATGTCGGCGGTCACCGGCTCCTTGTAGAAGGCCAGCAGCAGCACCTTCCCGCCCAGCTTGGTCATCTTGATGGCGTCCTCCAGGGTGCCCTGTCCCCCGGCGCAATCGATGGCCATGTCCACGCCAAGCCCGTCGGTGAGCGCCCTCACCTGGTCCACGGCCTCCTGTCCCCTCGCGTAGACCAGGTGATCGGCCCCGAACTCGGCCCCCAGCTTCATCCTGCTCTCGTTGGTGCCGATCAGGATCACCTTCTCGGCACAGAGGGCCTTGGCGATGGCCGCGGTGGTGAGCCCGATGGGGCCGGGGCCGATGACGGCGATGGTGTCGCCAGCGATGAAGCCCCCCGCCACGTCCAGGCCGTACAGGGGTGTGCCCGTCGTGGTGACCATGGTGGCTTCCTCGAAGGAAATGTTGTCCGGGATCCTGTAGACCGCGTTGATGTGGTGGACCACGTACTCGGCGTATCCGCCGGGTACCGTGAAGCCGGATGCGTGGTGCCCCAGCTCCACCTTGCCGTAGTTGAGGCAGGCGGTGTACTCGCCCCTTATACAGTTCTCGCAGCGCATGCAGCCCTTGTGGGCCTCGACCGCCACGCGGTCGCCCGGCTTGAACTCGACGACGCGGTCGCCGGTGGCGACGACGGTGCCCACGTACTCGTGGCCGGGGATGAACACCCCGTAAGGGGGCTGGCCGGGGAAGGGGTGGTGGGTGATCTTCAGGTCGGTCCCGCAGATGGCGCAGGCCGCCACCTTGATCAGCACGTCCTGGGGTCCAGGCTTGGGGACTGGGCGCTCCACCACGCGCAGGTCGTCCGGGCCGAACAGGACCGCGGCGCGCATCGTCGCGGGGATTTCGTACCCGACAGCGGCTGCCGCCTCGTTGCCTTCTGTCGTCTGCATTTGGTTGCCTCCAGCGTTTTTGGATTTCTACTCTCTGATGAGCGGATAATGGGTCACGATCACAGCGGTCTCCCTGCGGGGAGACCGGCTACCACCATTCCGACGCTCACGGCAATGCCGCTGATAATGGTTACGATGATCCCGATCTTCGCCATGTCTTTCATGCTGAAGTATCCATAGGCGTACGGGAGAACCAGGCTGGGACTCTCCGTGACGAGGATGAAGTGGGTCGAGGCCGCGAACCCCGCGGCCATGGCCAGTGACAGGACCGGCAAGGCGTTCTGCTGGGCGTAGGCGATGATGAACGGTACGTTGACCGATGCTGCCGCCCCGAAGCTGGAGAAGCCGAGGGAATCGATCGCCACCAGGAGGACTACCGCCAGCGGCTGCAGCTGCAGCGGCAGGGCAGCCATCGGCTTGAGGGCGTTCTGTGCGACCCAGTTGGCAAGCCCGCTCTGGGTGGCAGCCACGCCCAGGACGAAACTGCCCGCGACCAGCAGCATGGCTCCCCACTCGATGCCCTTCTCCAGGTCCCGCCACCCCTTGAATACGCCGATTCCAGGGAGACAGAGGCCGCCAAGTATGAGCAGAGAGATGAAAGCGATCGGTATGCCCGTGTTGTCGCTGGTGAGCCACAGCAGGACCGCTACCAGGAACACCCCCAGCGCTGTCTTTTCCTCGGTTGTCCATGGCCCCATGGACTTAAGCTCGTGTCTGACTGTCTCCCTGCCGTACGGCAACTCTTTCATCTCCGGGGGGAATATCCTCAGGATCAGCCACCAGGTGGCGAGTGTGATGGCGAAGAAGATTGGGGTGGCGATGCTGGTCCAATCCATGAAGGAGACGGCTAACTTGGCGTTCTTCGTGATGAAGCCCATGGTGATGATGTTTGAGCTGACGCCAGCGGGTGTACTGACTCCCCCCAGGGTGGAGCCGAACATGATCGCCATCATCATGGCCCTGCCGAGATTGCTCTGGCCTGGCCGGGCGTTCACCGTGTTAAGCAGCCCCAGAACCAGGGGCAGCATCATGGCCACCACAGCCACGTCCGTGACGAACATCGATATCACGAAGGATACGAAGAGATATACTCCCACCACCCTGGCCACGTTCGTTCCAGAGAGACTGAGCAAAAGGTAGGTGATTCGCTTGCCCAGACCGGAGACCTGGAAAGCAACCGAAAGCCCCAGCACGCCCAGAAGGAAGGGAATGAGGGTGTCACCAAAGCCCGCCTGTATCGTCGTGCTCAAGGAAGCTACGCCAAGAGCATGAGCCTCCAGAGGGATCATCATGGCGGTGACTGGAATGGGCAATGCCTCCGTGATCCACCACAGGACTGTCGTCAGCATTATGGCCAGTGTGCCGACGGCCGCGGGCTTCATGCCCGCCGGTGGGGCCACAAGTGAGGATCCAGCCAGTATCACCAGCCCAACGGCCACGTAGATCCACTTCTTGAGGCCTCGTTCTCGACTCTCTGCCTGCTGCGTCGCCGATACTGTTGCCATTGCTCGCTCCTCATAGCCCTGCTAGCTAGTGATGAACTGATGTGTTGATCCGCGGGTGAGTTCTTGGGTGGGGGCGAGGCGAACGGGAGCGCCGTTGTCCTCGCCCCATATGCGACAGCGCAACTACTTGGTCTCGGTTTGGACCGTCTTGGCCAGGTCTCTGATCTGCTTGTCCTGCTCGGCGACGAACTTGGTGAAGTCGGTGCTGACCATCGGCTTGGCCACAGCCCCCACGCTCTCGCAGTACTGCACCCACTCATCGCTCTTTGCGGCCTTGAGGAAGGCTGCCTCGAGTCGGTCGAGGATGGGCTTCGGGGTTCCCTTGGCCACGGAGACGCCCCGCCATTGCTCCAGCATCAGATTGATGCCCTGCTCCTTGAGGGTCGGGACGTCCTTGAAGGCCGGGATCCGTTGGTCGCTGCTGACGGTGAGCATCCGGACCTGGCCTCCCTTGTACGCGGCGAGGATCTCAGCCGGATGCTGCACGCTGGCGTCGATGTGGCCTCCGATCAGGTTGGTCACGGCCAGCCCCGTCCCGAAGGCTATATGGGTAAAGGGGACGCCCGCTGCCTGGGAGATGGCCGCTGCGGAAAGGTGGGTGAAGCTGCCAATGCCAGAGTTGCCGACGGTGACGGGCTTCGAGCGGCTCTTAGCGTCGGCCAGGAAGTCCTTCAGGGTCTTCCAGGGCGAGTCGGCCGCGACGGTGAGGGTGACCGTCTCCGCCGAGACCAGGGCCACATGATCGTAGGCCTCGTATCCGAAGTCGATGTTGCCCTGGGCGGGCAGGGTTGCCAACGCCGCTGATGTCCAGAGCAGCTTGTAGCCGTCCGGCTTGGAGTTCTTCACCTGCTGGTATGCCACCGCTCCGCCCGCTCCTGTCACGTTGGAGATCTGTATCGGTTGGCCCAGATCCTTCTCCACCATGGCGGCGATCTTGCGGGCAGCCACGTCGGCGGCGCCTCCGGCCCCAAATGGGACCAGCATCTCAATGGGCCTCGTTGGGTAGTCCACTTTGGCCGCGGGGGCCGCTGCCTGGGTTGGGACCGCGGTAGGCGCGGCCGCGGTCGCCGGGGCGGCCTGGGTTGTGGGCGCGGCCGCCGGCTTGGTCGCCGTTGGGCTCGCTGCTGGTGCGGACTGGCAGCCGGAGACAAAGAGCACGATACCGGCCACGGCCAGACCGAGGAGCAGCCACGGCTTGAGCATCCGGTGGGTCCTCATTCTCCCTCTCCTTACCTCTCGGTTCTGTTTCTGGGGGCGTACAGGGCGCTGCTGATCTGCATTGCCTGGATCGCCACTAGAGCGATCTGCTTCTCTGGAACATGGCCCAGGCTTCTTTGATAACCCGCTTCGAGTTGGCCAAGATCACCTCTTCCTTCTCCCCGGCCAGTAGCGGCCTCACCTCGGCACTGATGACGGGCATCTCCTCCTGATGGAAGAAGCCGTTGTCCCACAGAACCCCGAAGTAGTGCGCTACCTCCTTGGTGTCTATCTCTCCTCCCTCCATCCCGAATCTGGGCTGTAGGTCTCCGTAGGCCGGATGGCGCCGGTCCCGCATGATGCAGTTGCCGATCTGGGCGTGCTTCAGGTACTGCCGGATCAGGGGGATCGACTCCTCGGGTTTCTCCCTCAGGAGCGGGAAGTGGGACAGGTCCGCCAGAAGGCCAAAGCGAGGCTGCTCCTTCGCCACCTCCTGAGCGATGGCCAGGGCGTCGGTGAAGGGGCCGATAAGGCTCTCTTTGTCGATGTCCCTATCGAAGATCTTCAGGGTGATGTCGATCTCCCCCTCCTGCTTGGCATAGTCGCAGATCTGATGGATGGAGTCCACCAGCAGCTTCATCGCCTCGGGTCGCTTCTCGGGTCCGGGATCCTTGCCGGCGATCAGGCGGACCGCCTTGGCGCCCAGATCGTAGGCCTCATTGATGCAGTTCTTCACCTGGCTGATGGCCCGCTTGCGCTCGGCGGGGTCCAGGGCGTTGATGTTCAGCTTCTGGGTGAGCATGGCTGGCTGGGTGGCGTAGTACACGGCCAGGTGAGCCTCCTCCAGCAGCTTGCGGGCGCTGTTCCTCACCCTGGGATCCCGCATCCAGCCGACCTCCACCGCAGTGAAGAAGTCGTCCTCGGCGATCTTGGTGAGGGTCTCGACGATGGGCCCCTCACCCCTCTCGGTTCCAGGGAAGGCCTTGAAGTGGACAATCCCCACTTTGGTGTAACCGTAGATGGAACCGATCCTCTCTCGAGGTTCTTGGGCTCTCGCTTGCATCTTTACTATCTCCTCGTCTCCTGCTGCGTAGTGCTGAACGGCCCTTTGGAGCATGGCGAGTGCTGCTGATGGATCCCCTTTCGGGGATCGCCTCACCGGCTGCGACTCTGGGCTGCTCGGGACGACAACTGTTCGTGCAGTATCCGCACGGCCAGATCGGCCACAGCAGGGTCATTGATCACGCTGTCGATCTCGACCAGCCGCACCTTCGGGTCTAGCCGACCCTTGAGGGCGTCGATGAACCCTCGGTTGGCATCGGGATCGTGGAGTACGCCGCCAGGAGCCCCTATGACGCTCCAGCCCTTTAGGGGCAGGAGGAACGTCACCGGCCCGTGGGACCGATTGAGCTTGTCGGCTATGGCTATCCCGAGCCGCTCCATCTCCTCTCGGGTTGCCCTCACGTTCATGTTGTAAGGGTTGTGGTGGTGAATGGGCCTGCCCAGGTACTTGGCGGGGACGGTCTCCAGGGGGCCGAAGCAGAAGTACTCGAGCCCTCCCGGTGCAACCACCTGGGGGATCCCCTTCCTCCCCGCCGCCTCCAGCCTTCCGGGCTTGGTCGGGGTGTAGATGTCGTCACCAAGAACCTCGCCAACCAGCTCGTGGGTGGTCAGGTCCAGTACGCCGTCGATCAGCCCTTCGTCTATGAGCTCCTCCATGGCTGAACCGCAGGCGCCCGAGGCGTGGAAGGCTACTACCTCGTACCCCAGCTCCTCCAGCAGATCGCAAGCGCGGGTGACCACGCTGTTGGTGTTGCCGAGCGCGGTCACCGCGACGACGGGCCTGTTGCTCCTCCGTCCCATCGGGATGCCCATCTCGGCCATGCCCACCAGGGCGCCGGCGGCGTTGGAGAGGATGGTGCGCGTGATGGTGTTTGGCCCGCCCAGGAGGTCGGCCACGGAGAAGATCATGGCCACGTCGCGGTGCCTGACGTAGGGCCGGATGTTTCCCGAGGCGACCGTCGAGACGATCAGCTTGGGGAGGCCGATGGGGAGGCTCTCCATGGCGAAGGCGGCGATGGCGGTTCCCTGGTTTCCCCCCACCGCCAGGACCCCCTGGAGCCCCCCCTCGTCCAGGAGTCGACGAAGGATGGCGGCGGCCCCCCGCCCCATGGTTTCCATGATCTGGTCGCGACGGAGCTTCAGCAGGGTCAAGGGATCGATGCCCGCGGCCTGCATCACCTGCTCCTTGCTGACCTCCGGGGTGATGGTGGAGCTTTCCATTACCCCGACGTCGATGATCTTCACCTGATGGCCCCTGGCACGGATCAGCTCCGCGACAAAGGCCGCTTCAGGTGCCTTCGTATCCAGGGTTGCCAGCACAGCGAACTGGGCCACAGTCGGCTCCGAAGGGGCCGGGGGGGTGACGCCCCCTCCGGCCGAATTATCGGTGTTCTGCAAAGGTCTCAGAGAGGGCGATCTATCCGCGCCAGAAGCGGCCGGGCCAGTCGCGCTTCTCGTCCGGGACGTGGATATCGAACTTCTTCACCTCGTCTAGGAAGGCAGCCAGGTGGTCGCTGATCCGCTCGAAGACGGCCTCGCCCTGCTCGACGCTGGAGCGGAGAGGGTTGCCGATGGTAGCGGAGTCGTTGTATTCGTGGTGAAGCATCGGAACGAAGATGTTCTCGGAGCCCTGGAACATCACGGTGTCGGTGCCGTCCTTCTTGGAGAAGGCTGGGCCCATCCACTTGGGGGCGTGAGCGCGGTCGGGCTTTGCCCTCTCCATCTTCACGGAGCCCTCGTACAGACCCTTCTCCTTCAGATAGGCCATGGTGGTGGAGGTCTCCAGCTCGCCGGCGTGCCAGCCCGGGGTCTCCTCTGGCGGGCCCTGCAGCAAGTCGGCCACGACCACGCAGTCTCGCTCGGTCGGGGTCTTGTAGTAGGCGCAGAAGCAGCCGGTCTCCGCGCGGAGGGTGCGAAGCACCTCCTTCTGAGGTCCCATGTTGGTTCCGTGGTGGGAGACGTAGACCAGCTTGTTGAAGCCGGCGAAGATCAGGCTGCGGCCGATGGCGTAGAGCACCTGCCGGTAGACGTCGGCGGGGAGGGAGACGCTACCGGTCCCCCAGCCAGGCTCTCCCATGTGGTGGGGGGAGTGGCCGAAGGGGAGGAGCGGTGTGTAGGGGACGTTGGCCTTGACCGCGGCCCTCTCCACGCTTCCCATGGTGGTGTAGGAGTCGACCCCCAACGGGACGTGGTGGCCGTGCTTCTCCATGCTACCGACGGGGATCATCACCACGTCGTTGCCGGCCTTGATCCACTCGGCAACATCGGTCCAGGGTAGCTCCAGCAGGTTGTACTTGTCCAGCTTTGCCAATGTGTTCCTCCTTGTTGGTTTGGCGTGACTACAGCTCGAGAGTCGCGGCGACGGGCATGCCGGATGACTGTCGGACGACCAGGGTGGTGGGGAGTCCGGTGATCTCCTCCACCTCCTCGCCCGCCAGCATCTTCAGCAGCAGTCGTGCGGCTGTGGTCCCCATTTCGTAGGTGGGCAGCGATATGGTGGTGAGGCTGGGTCTGACGAAGCGGCCCGCCGGGATGTCGTCGAAGCCGACCACGGCCAGCTCGTCCGGGACACGGACGCCCAGATCGAGGGCGGCGGCCATGGCACCCAGCGCCATCTGATCGTTGGCAGCGAAGATGGCGGTGGGGCGAGGACTGACATCCTCGAGCAGGGAGACGCAAGCGCGGTAGCCGCTGTCGTGGCCGAAATCGCCCTCTCGGACCATGCCATCGTCGATGGGGAGCCCCGCCTGCTCCATGGCTCGCCGGTAACCCTTAAGACGATCCCTGGCGCTGGAAAGGGCCGTGGGCCCCCCGATGAAGGCGATGCGGCGGTGCCCCAGCTGGATCAGGTGTTCCGTGGCGACCAGGGCTGCCCCCACGTTGTCCACCTGGACGGAGGGGAATGGGAGGCGATGTCTCCCCACCAGCACCACCGGGCTGCCGATCTCTGTCAGGGGCAAGGGGTCCCCCTCCGTGTCCATTCCGCCGCCGGCGAAGATGATCCCGTCCGCTTGCTTTTCCCTTAGCACCTCCAGGTAGTTTCGCAGCTTTGCGACCTTCCGGTCTGTGTTGCAGAAGATCACGGTGTAGCCGTGCTCGCTGGCCACGTCCTCGACCCCGCGCGAGAGCAGGGGGTAGTATGGGTTGGAGATGTCCGGGATGATGAGTCCGATGGTGCGAGTGGACTTGCCGAGGAGCCCCCGAGCGAGGGGGCTGGGACGGAAGTCCAGGGCCTCGATGGCCTCGAGGACGCGACGGCGGGTCTCTGGGCGCATGGGGTAGCCGGTGTCGTTGATGACCCTCGAGACGGTGGTGATGGAGACGCCTGCTCTTGCGGCGACGTCTTGGATGGTGGCGGCCCTCTTCTCCATCTAGCAAGCGCTTTCAGAAAAGGTTTTCTAAGCGCGGCCATTGTAAGAGGGGCGGGCCGGGTTTGTCAAGGGTTTGTTTCTCGGCCGTTCGCCTTTGATGGAGTCGAAGGCTGGCGCCTGGCGCTCCGGCGGCGGACACAGCGCTGCCTCGCAATCAGCGGCCGCCCACCCCTAGCTGTATTCGATGTCCCGCCTGTGGAAGAGGGCGATGCCGACAAGGGCAGCCGCTCCCCCAATCAGCACGATCATCAGGTCCTTTCCCCAATCGGGGCTGACCGAGGGCGCCAGCGCGATCTGAGCGAAGAGGGAGGAATCCCGCAGCCAGCTGTTCCCCTTGACGAGGGATCCCACCAGGCTGACCAGGACCGACCAGGCCGTGATCCCGTAGGTGGCCATGGCACAGGAGCGAGGCCGCAGCCCCAGGACCAGGATGCCGGCCCCCAGCACGAAGATGCCCGGCACGGAGGCGTTCAACCCCGCCTCCAGCAGCCTGGGGAGCGTCACCCCGATCCGCTGTTCGCTGGTTCCCAGCCAGGTGAAGAGTCCGCACGCGAGGCCCGCGAGGACGATGAAACCCGTGGCGAGCGCGGCGCGGTCTATCAGCCAGGCAACCCTACCCAGCGGCCTGACCAGCAGGTTGTCCAGGCGGCCGGATGCCTCCTCGTCTCGGATGGCGGCGACCTGATTTGCGGCTATGAGGGCGATCATTATGGCGAAAATGAAGAACACCAGGCCCAGGAAGCCCTCAGCGCTCTTCTTGACCCCTAGCCTGCCGAGGGTGGCTGTGATGCTGGGCGAGCCGCTGAGGAGCGATGTCGCGGACCGGGTGAGCGATCCGTAGACCAGCGCCATGATGGCCGCTCCAGCCAGCCATGAGAGCAGATTGGTGCGAGACACGTGGAGTACCAGGCTCACCGGTCCGACGAGCCATCTGGAGGGGGCTGCTCGCCCCTCATCATCGTGGAGAAGGGCCTCGTTGAGGTCGCGGCGGCCGGCCAGGGCCAGTGTCAAGACGCAGCAGATCAGCACCAGAGCTGCCACGGGTGCCAGGGCCAGCAGCTGGACGTTCTGCAGTGGGTGCAGCTCCTCCAGCCAGCCGATGGGGCTCATCCATCGCATCCATCCCAGGCTGGGCCTGGAATCCGCCACCATCCGAACCACGTACGAGGCCGCCAGAACGATGCCAGCTATGGTGGCCGCCTGGCCTCGAGTGGCGGCGATCTGGCTTGCCAGGGCCCCGATGGCCAGGAACATGGCCGCCCCAGACACCATGGCAACGGAGAAGAGCAGGGACTTTTCGATGGGGAAGTGGGCTCCCGGCATCCGGCCTGCGGCCACGGTGAGGGCCGCAGTCACGGCCAGCATCCCCGCCAGGGCGACCCCAAGCCCTATGAGGGCTTGGGCTGTAGCCCATCTCTTGGTGGTGGGCCCGGCCAGCAGTACCTCCCACCGCCCTGAATCCTCCTCCCCTCGGAGCGCAGCCGTGCTGGTGAGGAGTCCCCAGATGGCTCCCATCACAACGACAGCCACCAGAACCCGCCAGGAGGTGAAACCCGGGACGGTCTCGGCGTGATGAGGGATCCCCAGCAGCATGGAGAAGGATTGCAGAGAGCGCGCCACCTGGATGCGATCGGCGAGGGTTGGATAGCCCACCACGAACGCCTTGACCGTGGAGATGACCACCAGGCCGAAGACCGCGCCCCAGATGACTGCTCCTCGGATCCTGCTCCTAGCGATGTGGACAGCGATGGCCCACTGCCGACCTGCTCGCCGATTCGCTGCTCTCTTGGATGTAGCGTTCACCGCGACGTGCCCCCGATTCCATAATGGGCCAGGAAGAGCTCCTCCAGCGACGGCTTGGAGCTGAGGATCTCGTGGACGCCCGCCGCGCAGAGGGCCTGGAGGAGCGGACCAACCGAACCGGACACCTGGCAGCGCAGACGGTTGCCCTCGACCTCGACAGCTGATACGCCGGGGACTCCATCCACGTTGGGGGGTGCACCCTCGAATGTGGCTTCGATGGACAGCGCCGACAGGTGGCGCATCTGCTCGACGGTGCCAATCTCCAAAAGCTCGCCGTTGCGGAGGATGGCGACTCGATCGCACAGCGCCTCCACCTCGCTGAGGATGTGGGATGAGAGGAAGACCGTCTGGCCGCGGCTCCTGGCCTCGTGGATGCACTGGCGGAAGGTCCGCTCCATGAGTGGGTCGAGGCCGCTGGTGGGCTCGTCCAGGATCAGCAGATCCGCTCGGGTCATCAGCGCCGCGATGAGGCTCAGCTTCTGGCGATTGCCCTTGGAATAGGAGCGGACCTTCTTCGAGGGATCGAAGTCGAAGCGCTGGATCAGCTCGTCCCGGTAGGCAGTATCGATGCTCCCATGTACTCGTCCCAGTAGAGCCAGGGTATCCCATCCGGTCAGCGAGGGCCAGAGGCTGATGTCGCCGGGCACGTACGCCAGGCGGCGGTGAACCTCCGTGGCATGCCGCCGCACGTCCATGTCGAAGATCGTGGCGCTCCCCGATGTGGGGGCTATCAAACCCAGGAGGAGGCGGATCGTCGTGGTCTTGCCCGCTCCGTTGGGGCCCAGGTAGCCGAGCACCTCCCCCTGGAAGACCTCGAGGTTCAGCTCCTTGAGGGCGTACAGCCTTCCGTATCGCTTGGATAGGCCGAAGGTTCGGATGACGGGGGCTTCTGCCATGGCGCAATGTTCCCTTTACTGCAATGGGGATAGATGGACCACGCTATCGCCGTCGGTCTGGCGCCAGATGATGTCCACCGGCCTGACCCCCGCGGGCACGTCGAAGACCACGAAGCCCGACACCACATCGTCCTTTCGCAACGTGATGGTGGGGAGGGGTGGTGTGTCCGGCAGCCCCTGGGCTTTCATGGCCAGTCTGACGGGCCTGGCGTCGGCGGCCGTGGCGACCGGGTTGGCGGGGTAGACGCGCCGGCCGGGGTCGCGCGCCACGAAATCGGCGGGGCTCACCTGGAGATCGTCGCCGCCCCGGTTGGTGATGGTCACCAGGATGGCAACGCGCTCCTGAGGGGGATTGGATGCGGCTGGGTAGTCCGCCAGATAGGCGACGGGCCCCTGGGCATCCATGGAGAACGGTTCCTGGCTGCAGGCGGCCCCTAGAAGGCCAACCACAATCAGCAGGAGGGCTCCACCCGACCTACGCGCTCGCAGGGCACCCCGAACTGGGCGCCTGAGGACCGCCCGGCCCCACCCCCATGTGGCGCGGAAGGAGATCACCATGATTCCTGCCTCCCAATCGATTCTATCCTCCTGGCGGGAGCCGGTCCGCCGTGGAGCCGGCGGCCGCCTGTGAAGCGGCTGTGTCTGAAGGGCGCCCCGGGCGGACGGCGAGACCATCTACTCGTATCTGAGAGCACCCATTGGGTGAAGAGTGGCGGCCTGTCTTCCTGGGATGAAGCTCGCCACCAGCGACATGGCCACCGCTGCCAGCACTGCGATGAACAGTCCGTCCACCGGAAGCGAGAAGCTCATGGAGGGCAGCATCATGGCTGCCACCTGGGTGGTCAGCCCGTATCCCAGCGCCAGGCCTCCAAGCAATCCCAATGAAGCGCCGACGATCCCCAGAAGTAGGGACTCCGCCAGGATCAGCTTGCTCACCTGTGCGCGCGTCGCGCCCAGAGCTCGGAGCACCCCGATCTCCCTCGTTCGCTCGAGCACGTTTATAGTCAGCGTATTGATCTGGCCCAATAGCGATGGGATGACCAGCACCACCATGAGTACATAGATGCCTATAAAGGCCTTGTCTATGGTCTCCCGCTGCTCTGCCCTGAGATCTGCTCCCCAGTAGAGCTTGAATTGTGGATAGTTCCCGAGCAGGTTGTCGACGGCCTGGCCCACCCGGTTTCGGTCGGCACCAGGGGCCAGGTTGGCCATCAGCACAACGTCTTCGCTGCGGTGGAAGTCCGTCGCCATGTTCCTCTGGGAGATGTAGATCGTGTTCACCTTCGCGGTCAGGTACTCGGCTGCCACCGCGCCAACGCGGTGTTCCCTGATGCCGTCCGGGGTCTGCACCTGCAAGGTGTCGCCTGTTCTCAGACCTGCGTTGGATGCAAGTACAGGGGTTACGATGGCCACTCGGTCGGAGTCCATCGCATCTAGGGTGCTGGGCCCGCCCTCGTCGAACAGAAAGGTGGACACTTGAGGATAGACCCTCGGCTCGATCCCCAGCGCTTCCGCGGCGACACCGTTCACCTGGCAGCCAGCGTACTGCAGGGTTGCCACCGTGCCCACACCCGGGATCTGGGCCAGGGACTGCCTGAGCCCGGGGTCGGATCCCACGTTGGTGCCGAGTACCAGCGATGGTGGCAGAACGATTATATCCGCCGCGAGGTTGTGCTCCAGATACGTATAGAAGCTCTTTTGCACCGACGCAAACATGCTGGCGAGGGTGACGACGGTGGCCAGGGCGATCGTGATGGCGGAGACAGTTATCGCCGATCTCCCCGGCTGTCTGCTCAGGTTTTCCTCGGCAAGACGCGCCTCTCCCGGAAACAGCCAGACCATCAGTGGACGGAGAGTCGCAGCCAACGGCCGAAGCGCTACCGGCGCCAGCAGTACGAGGGATGCCAGGAACAGGAGGGCACCGACACCCGCTAGGGATGGGCTGCGCGAGATCACGGCGCCGCACGCCATCACTGCCAGTATTCCGCCGGCGACAGTTCCCTTCCAGGGGCGGTGCTCGTGGATGCCCTGGGGTTCCATGCGAAGGGCCGACAGAACCGGCATTCGGACGGCGTTGACTGCCGGGATCAACCCGGCCAGCAATGTTACCCCCATTCCAGTTGGCTCGTCCGCCAGAAGGATGGGCGGGTCTGCCACGAGGGACCGTGCGATGGCGGCGCGCTGCTGCTCGCCGCCGGAGAGCTCCTCCGGCCGACTTGCAGCTCGCTCGGCCAGCCCCACCCTTGCAAGCCACCCCAGCGCCTTGCGGTTTGCCTCCCCCTGGCGGCCGTCCAGAACCAGCGGCAGGGCGACATTCTCCAGCACCGTGAGAACGGGGATCAGGTTGAAGAACTGGAAGACGAAGCCTATCTTGCGCCTGCGGAGGCGCGAGAGGGAGTCGTCGTCTAGCTCCGAGAGGTCGATCCCGTCCAGAAACACCTTCCCTGAGGTTGGGCGGTCCAGGCCACCCAGCAGGTGAAGCAGAGTGCTCTTGCCGCACCCGGATGGGCCCATTACGGCAACGAACTCGCCCTCCTCGATGCTGAGACTGACGCCGCTCAGGGCGGTCACCGAAGCGGCACCACTGCCGAACCGTTTGGTCAGCCTCTCGACCTGCAAGATGCTCATGGCCTTTCACCATCCGTGGTGGATGGGAGTGCTTCCTCCCATCGGTGGTTCGAAACGGTCTTCCTGGGTCTCCCCCTCGGCCGTGAAATCAGAGAGGGAGGTGGACGCTGCTCTAGCTGATGCAGCCGCGCCTCGATCATGTCCAACCAGCGGAGCTCGGCCTCAGTGTGCATGATGGCCCCATCCAACAGCAGCACTCGAGGCAGGTCCAGCTTCGGGTCGATACTGTTTCGCTCCGCTGTCAGGGAGTGGAGCTCGCGGAAGAGCTCCCTCCTCTGCGCCTGCACCACGCCGCCCGGATCCCCGGCTTCCGACGCGAGGGAGAGCGTCAGCTTCAGGTAGAGCTCATCGCGGAGCCTGTATTCCCTCAAGACTGCCTTGCGGAACCACTCTGCCAGCAGCCGCCGGCCCGACTCGGTGATGGCCCAGAGCCTCTTCTCGGGGCCGCTTCCCTTCTCATGGCCGACCTCCTCCACAAGGCCATCGCGGGCGAGGCGGTCGAGGCTGCTGTATATCTGGCCGGTGTTGAGGCCCCAGTGCCCGCCGATGGTGGCCTGGAACAGCCCATGGAGCTCGTAGCCGTGCCTGGGTTGACTCGACAGAAGGGCGAGGATCGCGTGCTGTACCGCTCCCCGTTCAGCCTTTGGCCTGGCCGTCGGCTCCGCCGCCAATCTATCCACCCCGTATCTAGTTTCCGCCAGACAATATACCGCGTAGGTAGATTTGTCTCTGCCCTGAGGGTGGTGGCGGGGTCTCCAGTTGCGTGGGGGGGTGGCACCCGAGTAGCTAGGTAGCCTTCAGCGGTAGATGGGGCTCTGCCCCCTCCAGCGGGTAGCCCTGGCCCTGCCATCCGTGGATGCCCCCCGCCAGGGCCATGGCTCGCTCATATCCCCTTCGCCTAAGCATCAGCGCCGCCCGGGCGCTGTACTCCTCATGGGGTCAGGTTCAATAGAAGATGATCAGACGATCGTGGGGCAGCTCTTGCGCACGGGTTGGAACCTGCATCAGGGGCATGGAGATGGCGCCGGGAATGTGGGATCGGTCGTAGGATTCGCGGCTTCGCACGTCCACGAAGAAGGCTTCCCCGCGGTCGTAGGCCTCCTTCGCTCTTGCCAGATCGATCTTCGGCGCCTCCTCCTGCCTCAGGAGCTCGGGCATCTCTGACTCCCTTCCCCGCAATCTCGCTGGCGGCTACGATCTCGGGTGTTGGATCTCAATGGCCGACCCGATTATTTGACCATGGCCGGCTTCCCACGCGGGACCGGGCTGGCCGTGCCAGCTGGTGGTCCGAGGGTGGACATGGGCAAGCCCTGTACCCCGTCCTCTACCTGGTGCCGGGTTCACTTTTGAAGAGCGGGACCAGCAGAATTGGAGCCAGCAACGTGGTTATGAAGGTCATCAAGATGGAGACCCCGAAGACATCGCTGCCGACAAGCCCCTCGCCCAGGCCCACACCGGCGATGATGACGGCTACCTCTCCTCGAGGCATCATTCCCACCCCGATGCGGGCCGCGCCCCTTGGATTGAACCCCACCCACAGCGCTGGCAGGCCGCACCCCACAACCTGGAGCCTCCGCAAGCCTGGTGCCATCGACTGGATGGAACCCCCGGCCACGGTTGACAAGGGAGCTGCCGCCTGCCGACAATTGCCTTGAGGCCCTACGGGCGGCAGGGCCCGGTTTCGAAGCCAGTATGGTGAGGCTGGAGGGTGGCAGGTGAGCGAGGGTTCTGGAGGGGCTGGGACGACGTCGGCCCGGTTGCCGCGGATTGCCGTGGCGATGGGCGACCCTGCGGGAATCGGTGCGGAGATAGTTGTTGGAGCCTTGAGGGATCCGGAGGTCTTCCGCGCCTGCGTTCCGGTGGTGATCGGCGATGCTGGGGTGCTGGGGCGATCGCCGGGATGGAGGGGCGCGGAGCCACGCATCGTGCGGATAGGCGACGTGGAGGAGGCACATCCGGAGGTCGGGGTTATCCATCTCATCGACCTGGCGAATGTTCCGGGGTCGCTCAGGCTTGCCGTGGCCAGCGCGGAGGGCGGACGGGCGTCCGTGGAATACCTGGCCAAAGGGGTGGAGCTGGCGCTGGCCGGGCGGGTGGAGGCGGTGGTGTCGGCGCCCCTGAACAAGGAGGCGATGAAGAAGGCAGGCTTCCACTACCTGGACGAATACGAGTACCTCTCCGATCTCTGTGGTGTCGACGAGTACACGGTGCTGATGGTGACCCGGAGGTTCACCCTGGCCTCGGTCACCCTACACGTGCCCATGAGGGAGATGGCCAACCTCATCACCAAGGATCGGGTGCTGATGGCCATCCGCCACAGCGACCGCGCTGCCAGGGCGGCGGGGACGCCCAATCCAAGAATAGGGGTGGCTGCCCTCAACCCGCATGCCGGAGAGGGCGGCACCCTGGGCACAGAGGAGGTGGAGGCGATACGGCCCGCCGTGGAGGCGGCCCGAGCTGAAGGGATAGATGCCCATGGTCCCTACCCCGCGGATACCTTCTTCATGACGGCCAGGGAGCCCGCGTACGATGTGTACGTGGGGATGTACCACGACCAGGGTCGAATAGCCCTGAAGCTGCTGGAGTTCGGTCGGGCGACTACCATGGCGGAAGGGCTGCCCGTGCTTTTCTGCACCGTGGGGCACGGCACGGCCTACGATATCGTCGGGAAGGGGGTGGCCCGGTGGGAGAACATGCGGGACACCATTCTGCTGGCGGCGAGACGAGCCGTGACGCGCCGCCAGGAGTAGCCGACGGTTGTGGCGCCGGAGCCTTGCTCTCGCGAGGTGTGCCGGCGGTCAGCAGCTCCCCCGGCATGAAGAATGCTCATGGGTTCCCGTTGTCTGAGACTTGGAGGTTCGGAACAGGTAGATGGAGATAGAGAACATTGGTCGGCGCTCCCTGATGGCCATATTCGCCCACCCCGACGATGAGTCGTTCGGCAACGGCGGCACCCTGGCCAGGTATGGAGAAGAGGGTGTGGCAACATCGATCATCTGCGCAACAAGAGGGGAGGCCGGAGAGATCAGCGATCCGGCTCTGGCGACACGGGACAGCCTGGGGCAGGTGCGGGAGCAGGAGCTGAGGCTTGCCTGCTCCATACTCGGCGTTGGAGAGCTCCGCTTCCTGGACTATGTAGATGGGACCCTGCAGGGCGTCGATCAGGGGGAGTGCATCGGGAAGATCGTGAAGGCCATCAGAGAGCTGAAACCTCAGGTCATCATCACTTTCGGCCCTGACGGAGTGTACGGACATCCCGATCATGTTGCCATCAGCCAGATGGCCACGGAAGCCTTCCGACTGTCGGGAGACAGCTCCGCCTATGTGGACCAGTTGCGTGCGGGGCTGAGGCCTTGGGCTTCCCTCAAGCTCTACTACGTGGCTCCACCACGGGAGCGCTTCCGTAGGATGGGGGAGCTTGCCGCGAGGATGCTGCCCCACTCGACCTGGGGTGATCGCGATTGGGAGAGCTTCGGAGTCCCCGAGGCCGACGTCACCACCTGTGTCCACGTGGGGCGATACGTGGACACCAAGCTTGCGGCCATCGCCGCTCACCAGACTCAGCTGCCCGCGAACCATCCCTACAGCCTGCTTCCTCGGGACCTCCTGCGTGAGTTCTTCCAGGAGGAGTGCTACGTCCTGGCGGAGAGCAGGGTTGGGCCGCCTCAGGGGCGAGAGGTGGACCTATTCGAACGCATTGGGGAGGCCCCTCCCCCGGCCAGCCCAGAATCCTGATGCCGGTCGGAGAGCGCTCGGCTCTCCTCCGGCCGTTGGGACGCGGTAGCGTGCTCCCCGTCATCACTCCTCGAGACCGCGAAGGGGTGGACCGTCGTACTCCCAGTCGGTGGGGTGGATATATCGCCTTGGGCGCATGCGGGTCCGTTCCTCGTGGGCGTGCGCGATCATCCCTACCGAACGGGAAAGCAGGAACAGGGGGTTGGCCAGGCCGGGTGGGAAGCCGATCTCGCACAGGATGGCGGCGTAGGCCCCGTCGATATTGACTGGGAGCCGCTTCCCCGACTCGACCTCGAGGGCGTCGCGCACGGCGAGGACCAGCTCCAGGTAGCCTCCTCGAAGCCCGCATGATCGTGCTATCTCGAACAGCCTCTCCACGCGAGGATCCTCCTCCTTATGGACCCGGTGGCCGAAGCCCCCTAGCCTCTCGCCCCTCTGGATTCGCCGCCGAACCGCCTGGCGGCAGGCTTCGTCGAGGGGAGCCCCGGTGGCGGCCACCTCGTCTCGGATCGCTGCCATCTGAAGCATGCAGTCCTCGACGGCGCCCCCGTGGTAGGTGGAAATGGCGAGAGCGCCCGCGGCCACAGCCGCGGTCACCGGCGCACCGCAGGAGGCCACCGTGCGCGCGGTCAGCACCGAAGGGGAGCGCGCGCCGCCCTCCGCCGCCGACACCAGGATGGCATCCATGACGCGAGCCACCTCCTTGGAGGGCCGTTCGCCGGTGAGGGTCAGGTAGATCATCTCGGTGAAGGAGAGCCGACCGATCAGATCGGTCAGACGATAGCCGCGGACGACGATGGTGCCGGGCTCCACGGAGCTGATGGCCGATCGCCAATGAAGCCGATCTTCCAATGGGGTTGCCTCCAAGAAGCCGAATTCGGTTCCAGCAACATTTTGCGGGAACGGCCCGTGTCTTCTCAAGGAGCCGTTTGGTGTGGGCGCCAGCCGGGAATTGACAGGGTCTATCTCGTGGAATATCGTTCGCACGCTAGCTTGAGCTTCCGCCTGACCTGGCCGACTCCTGGAGGTTTGCATGCTTCCCGCTTTCATGCTTGCCCTGGCCATGGTCCTCTTCTCGCCCTGGTGGCCAGAGGAGGGGTCGGCTTCGCCGACACCCGAGGCTCGGCTGCCCATCGTCGTACTGGCCAGGGGCGCGGACCAGGATGCTGGGGATGGGGTCGACCCGGGCCGTGCGGCCATCCAGGTACTGGATGGGGTGGCCGCAAGGCTTAGATCGAAGCGCCTGGTGGTCCAGGAGTGGGGCCAGGAGGGCATACTGATCTACCCCGTGAGCGAGGGCGATCCTGCGGCGCCTAAGCCGTCGGGGAGAAGGATCGTCCTCACTGTCGCCTTCAACAGCGGCACGACCACGTTCGCCTCCGGTACCGAGACCCGCTTCGGAGGAGAGGGCGATGAGGCCTGGCGCCTGGCCTACCAGATACAGCGAAATCTGGTGAGGGGGCTGTGGGATGTGCTGGCCTACGATACATACGATCGTGGGATCGTGGAGGAGCCAATGGCAGATACAGCCCGCGGGCGACCAGCGTACCTCTCCTCGGATGGCGATCCCTGGGTCTCGGCCTACCCCCTTTTTGCCACGAACCCTGTCGAGCGCGACATGCTGAGATCCCCCGAGGTGCTGGATCTTCTCTCCAGCGCTCTGGCCAACGCCCTATTCGACTACCTGAGCCCCGCGCGGGCGACGCCGGAAAGGAGCGCCCGATTGGGGTGGCGGGTGAACGTGCCCTGGCGCCCGGTCACGCCTGTGGTTCTGTCCCAGGCGGAGCAGACGGACAGGCTGGCCCTCACCTTCGACGGCGGGGCTTCATCGCTGCCCACCCCGGCCATCCTCCAGGCTCTGAGGGAGGCAGGGGTGCACGCTACCATCTTCCTCACGGCCGACTTCGTGGAGAAGAACCCCGAGCTGGTGGTCCAGATGGCAAGGGACGGGCACGAGTTCGGAAACCACAGCGCTACCCATCCCGACATGACCAGGGTTTCCAGCCAGGCGATGGCGGCAGAACTGGACAAACTGGAGGCAGACGTCGTGGCACTGACGGGGAAGAGCACGCGTCCATGGTTCAGGCCACCTTTCGGGGCCTACAACGACAGGGTCGTGAAGACGGCGGCGGAGCTTGGGTACTACACCGTCCTGTGGACGGCCGACAGCGCCGACTGGCGAGAAGACGTTTCCTCGGCGACGGTAGAGAGCCGCCTGTTGAGATATGCGGCGCAGGGCGCCGTGCTGATCGAGCATCTGGGGAGCCCGCAGTCGGCTCAGGTCTTGCCTGGCGTGCTGGCTAGACTGAAGGAGCGAGGGTTCAGCTTCGCGACGCTCTCGCAGCTGTTCGTTGGCATCGCGCCCTGAGCGAGCTTCCCCGCATGTGGCTCTGGGTTTCGCGCGGAGACCGAGGGTGATCCTGGGAGGCCTGCCTGGCCAGGAGGGCGGGTAGTTCGGCTGTGAGATGTCCGGGGGTCTCACCACAAGGACGCAGAGAAACCATCAAGCCTGGGGAGGATATGGACCGGATCCTGGTTGTTCGCGGTGGGGCCCTAGGGGATTTCATCCTGGGCCTCCCTGCCCTCCAGCGCCTGCGGAACCGCTTTCCTCGATCGCACCTGGAGGTGATGGCTCCGTCGGCCGTTCTCCCTCTCGCGTCCCAGCTGGCCAACAGGCTGGCGCCGCTGGATGGTGGCGAGATCTCGGCGCTCTTCGGGGATCCTAGGTTCCTGCCCGAGGAGATCGCCGCGCGCTATCGAGGACTGGACCTGGCGGTGCTGTGGCTGTCGGATGCCGAGGGCTCGATGCGGCGCAGCTTCGAGATGCTGGGCGCCCGCCGCATTCTCTGGTCCCCGGCCTTGCCGCCGGCGGGCCGGCACGCCACGGACCACCTCTTATCCACCCTGGAGCCGCTGGGCATCCCCTGTCCCGCATCCGGTGGAGCGCAGGCGGGAGCATCTGGCGTCGTCGGGACCTTCGTGTTGTCCTCGCCGGAGAGCTATCCGCCTGCCCCTGTGGTTCGGCCTTCACACGCGGCTCTTGAGCGGGCGAGCCACCTTTGGTGCGACCTGGGCCTTGGAGATGGAAGGCTAGCGGTAGTGGTCCATCCGGGTAGTGGTGGTGACTGGAAGAGGTGGCCGGTGGAGCGCTTCGCATTGGTGATAGACCACCTCACGGAAGCGGGTGTTGGAGCCGTTCTGGTGCAGGGGCCGGCGGATGCCGATGTGGTCCCTCGGGTGGTAGGCTGCATTCGTGGGAAGCGCCCGCCCGTGGTGTCCGGGCTGGGGGTCGAGGATCTGGCTGCCTTCCTGTCTCTGCCATCCTGCTACCTGGGCAACGACTCCGGGGTGACCCACCTGGCGGCCGCAGTGGGGACCCCCACGGTAGCGATCTTCGGGCCCACCGATCCCGCCCAGTGGGCTCCGAGAGGTGGGCATGTGGTGGTGCTGCGCTCCGAGCAAGAGTGCGCACCATGCGGCGGGACGAGGGGGGCAGTCTGCCCTCGACGTTTGTGTCTCGAATCCATTGGCGTGGAGAGGGTGACCGAAGTGGTGCTCCGCCAGACAGGACTTGCTGTGCAGAGGCCGGTGTCTCCGCCCTCGAGCGGGCGTGAGGCCCGCCTGTTCAACTGTCACAACCGGCCGCAGCGGAGCAGCAGCCCTTGAGATACACGCTATGGGACGGGTTGGGCGATACCCTGTCGCGCGGGCTCCATGGCGGGCCATGGTGCAACGTTAGAGCCGGACTGACTGAGCGGCAATCCGACGGCAACCTGGCCTGGATGCGAGAGGGCCGCTCTGAGGCGGGTATGATGCCGAGCTTCCGGTCGGCGCCACTACTCCCTGGGCCAGGAGCCCAGCACCTTCACCGTGGCGCCCTGCTGCTCCAGCCGCTCCAACGCCGACCGCACGTTGGGGTCGGACGCGTGGCCGTCCATCTCCATGAAGAACAGGTAGTCCCACGCCTTTCGCTTGGATGGGCGCGACTGGATGTGGCTCAGGTTGACCCCGGCCTCGGCGAACACTTCCATCATGTCGTGGAGGGCGCCGACCCTGTCCTTGATGCTCACCATGACCGCCGTGCGGTCCCGTCCAGTGGGGCCAGGAGAGGCGGGGCCGATCACCAGGAACCTGGTGATGTTGTTGGGGTAGTCCTGGATCCCCGCTTCCAGGATCTCGAGGCCATAGATCTCCGCCGCCATGGCCGGCGAGATGGCCGCGCCGGTGGGATCCGCCGCTGCCTGCTCCGCGGCGCGCACCGTGCTGAGCGACTGGACCAGCTCCGCACGTGGGAGGTTGGCCGCGAGCCACCCTCTGCACTGGGCCAGGGCCTGGGGATGGGAGTAGACGGTCCGGATCTCCTCCCTGCGGCAGCGAGCCAGCAGGTTCTGGACAATGGGCAGACTCAGCTCCGCGCAGGCCTTGAGCTCGGAGTCGATGAAGCTGTCCAGGGTGTACAGCACGCTACCCTCGGTGGAGTTCTCCACCGGAACGACACCGTAGTCGGTTCCCCCCCGCTCCGTCTCCAGGAAGACGTCTCGAATGCTTGCCACTGGCACCAGCTCGGCGGCATCGCCGAAGAGCTTGATGGCGGCCTCGTGGCTGAAGGTGGCTGGCGGCCCCAGATAGGCGACCCGCAGCTTTCGCTGCAAAGCGCGGGAGGCTGAGAGTATCTCCCGATAGATGGAGCGGATGTGCTCGGGCTTCAGGGGACCACTGCTGGCGGAGAGAACCCTATCCAGCACCTGTCTCTCTCGGTCCGGAGCATAGATGCTTGTCCCGGTCTGCGCCTTGTGGCGCGCGATCCTCAGCGCGACCTCCGCGCGCCTGTTCAGCATGGCCACCAGCTCGGAGTCGATCAGGTCGATCTCCCGCCGCAGAACCTCCAGCTCGTTGTCGCTCACGAGTCGATCTCCAGGGCGATGAAATTCCAGCAGAGGAGGGGTGCGCCGATTGTACCGCAATGTGTGGCCGGTTTGCCATTGTGTATTGTTCCTCCCCCGCACCTGTGCTAGGCTGATGGCCGACGAGGAAATCGTCATCGGCCCTCGGTCGCGCGGTCTTGCACCAGGCGCGCTCTTGGGATCGGCAGCCACCGACCTTGCAGTGCCGGGAGTGGGGTTCGGGTCCACTGACCGGACACGGTTCGATCCACCTGAGGCGTTGGGCGGGCAGGTGCAGAGGCTGCGGAGGGCCTGTCAGTGACCACGTCCATGACTATCTGGAGGAGGCATCGTCGCCGATGATTGTGAAGCTGGCCTACGGCAAGGAGGGGCTGGATGTCGAGCTCCCCGACGAGGGGGTTAGCGTGATCGAGCCCCACTACGTCCCCGGTCTGCCCGATGAGCAGGCTGCCCTTCGGGAGGCCCTGCGCAACCCCATTCAGTCCCCACCCCTGGCCGAGCTGGTGAAGCCGCACCACACCGTGGCCATAACCTTCCCCGACGTCACTCGACCTTGCCCTACGGCGCGGATGCTCCCGTCCATCCTGGAGGAGATCAGCGCGGTTCCCAGGGACCAGATCGTTCTCATCAGCGGGACCGGGATGCATCGCCCCAACACCGAGGAGGAGATGCGCCGCATCGTCGGCGATGCCGTCTACGAGAACTATCGCGTCATCAACCACAATGCCTTCGATCCGTCCACGCTGGCTCTCGCGGGCAAGACCCGGCGCGGCACGGAGGTCTGGGTAAACGCTGAGTATCTGAAAGCCGATATCAAGATCCTGATCGGGTTCATCGAGCCCCACATGTTCGCCGGCTTCTCCGGCGGCGGGAAGGCCGTGCTCCCGGGGGTGGCAGGGGAGTACACGGTGCTGCGCAACCACGACGCGGAGATGATAGGCAACCCCGGCTCCATCTGGGGTGTCACCAAGGGCAACCCCATCTTCCAGGAGATGCGAGAAGCGGCCCTGATGACCAACCCCACCTTCCTCTGCAACGTGACGCTCAACCGGGACAAGCAGATCACCGGGGTCTACTACGGTAGCCTGGTGGCGGCCCATGATGCGGGTATCGACTTCGCCCGCCGAACGGCGATGCGGCCGACGCCGAAGCCCTTCGACATCGTCGTTACCACCAACAGCGGCTACCCACTGGATCTGAACCTCTATCAGGCCATCAAGGGGATCTCGGCGGCCAACCTGATCGTCAGGGAGGGGGGAGCCATCATCTCCGCCTCGGAGTGCCGGGACGGCCTGCCGGAGCATGGAAACTACAAGAAGATCCTCCACTCCCGCTCCACGCCTGAGGAGCTGCTCAAGATGATCTACGAGCCGGGGTATCTTCTCTTCGATCAGTGGGAGGTGCAGATCCAGGCAGCAATCCAGAAGCGAGCTGACGTGTACGTATACTCCACCATTCCTGATCGCGATCTGGAGGCTGCCCACATCAAGCCGGTCCACGATATCGGGGCGAAGGTCAGGGAGCTGATGCGGAGGTACGGTCCCGGCGCGACGGTGGCGGTGCTGCCCCAGGGCCCGTTCACCATCCCATACGTGGAGGACGAGGCGGGGAAGGCCTTCGAGGCCCTCGCTACCCAGTAGCAGACTCCGCTCGCGGAAGGTGTGGGCGGGGTGAGGAGTCCGTCCCAGGGTCCGAGGATTGGGCTGCGACCGCGAGCCGGGGCCCGCCTCAGGACCGGGGCCGTGTTGGAGGTTGAGATGGTCCTCATGCTATCCAGGAGCGATGTGAAGGGGCTGATCACCATGCCGGAAGCCATCGAGGCTCTTCGGAAGGCCCACGCTGAGTTCTCACGGGGCGAGGCCGAGATGCCGGTCCGCAGCGTCATCCTGATCCCCGAGATCGGGGGTTGGTTTGGAGTGATGCCTGCGTACCTGAGGGGGAGCGGGGCGCTTGGGCTGAAGTCGGTGACGGTGTTTAAGGGCAATCCCGGGATGGGGATACCGGCGACGCTGGGGCTCAGCGTGCTGCTGGACCCTACCACCGGTGCTCCCCTCTCGGTGATGGAGGCCGGCTACCTGACGGGAGTCAGGACGGCCGCGGCGTCCGGAGTAGCTACCGATCTCCTGTCCAGGAAGGAAGCTATAGAGCTGGCTATCCTAGGGGCGGGGGCCCAGGGGCGGTTCCACCTCATGGCGATGATGGCGGTTCGGCCCAGCATCAGGCGAGTCAGGGTGTACGACGCGATTCGGGAGAACGCCGAGCGGTACCGCGACGAGATGCAGACCGCCACGGCGGCGACCATAGAGGTTGTCGGCTCGCCCGAGAATGCGGTCAGGGGAGCGGACATCGTCGTTACCACCAGCACCTCCAAGGTCCCCATCGTTGAACACGACTGGCTGAAGCCCGGTGTCCACATCAACGGGGTGGGCGCCCACTCCCCAGATGCGCGCGAGCTGGCCGGGGAGGTGATCGCCAATGCCAGGGTGGTGGTCGACTCTCGAGAGGCCGCCTTGAAGGAGGCGGGGGACCTGCTGATGCCCATGTCCGACGGGTTGGTAACGGCGCGCCAGCTTTCGGACGAGCTCGGGGAGGTTATCGCGGGCACGAAGCCTGGGCGGACCTCTGAGGAGCAGATCACAGTGTACAAGTCGGTTGGGATCGCCATCCAGGATATGGCGGTAGCGAGCCTGGTGTATAGCAAGGCGCTGGCGGCAGGGGTAGGCACCAAAGTGGACCTGCTGGGGTGAGGGGGCGTGCCCATATCCGGCACTCGGGCGCCGGCAAGAGACTGGCCGGGG